>FRDC01001406.1_pt1 | contig 46538 bp, 60 predicted proteins | sample 1106171 | NCBI WGS metagenome assembly FRDC01 (sample SAMEA3930566, study PRJEB13176) | freshwater metagenome | biome: Drinking water system; feature: drinking water; material: water | place: Singapore | collected 2014-12-20 | reverse complement strand
GCGGAGCAACCTGACGCGCTTCAGGTCGAACCGCCCCCGGCCGCGACGCAACCCGAAGCAATCGAGTGGGTTGAGCGTAATAACGCGGCCCCGGTTGAGCCGATTGAATGGATAGATAGGCAAACGGTTCTCCCCGAGCCGCCCGAGCCGGAGAGGATCGAGTCGCCCGAGTCGATTGACCGCTCACGAATCGTGACGGTCCCGGCGCCGCGGACGCGCGAGACCTTCTGGATTTAATATGCACGCGCAGTACGGACCGGTGAACCTGAAGGTCTTCGATCTGGTCAAGTACGACCGCGTGGCGCAGTACAGCCCCGACGGTGCTGACCTGATCGGGATAGACACGGTGATTGGTCTCCTCGGCACCTACGCCCCCGGCGGCGTGCCGCGCATGACCAGTGCGACCCGGTTGGACGCGCGGACCACCGAGACGCTGACCGGAACCGACCGCACGCGGAGACGGATCGACGAGACGGGCGGCATCGGCGACAGCCCGACGTATCCGGTTCCGGCGCTCGAACTTGACGGAGGGCCGGTGACCGACTCGGTTCCCGCCGCGCGCGGCCAGTGGCGCTCCGGGCCGGAGACGGATGCAGAGCTTCGCTTGCTCCTTCTTCGCCCGCGGCAACCGTTCATCCTCTGGGCCTGGGACCGCCAAACCGGCAACCCGATTCGGTGGTTGCAATCGCCCCGTCCTGGGTTCACGACCGACCTAGCGAACGGACCGATCCCGACGCAGTGCTCGGTCGTCGGCGTGTCAGGCGAGCCGGAGAGTACCGCGATCTACTTTGAGCTTCAGACTCTCATGTCGCCGTGCCCGACCGGGAGCGACCGGCTCATCCTCTCGCACCGCTGGCAGATGACCCACGGGCACGACGACAAGCATTATCTGACGCGCACCATCGAGGGTGAGTGCGTCTTCAACGGCGCCGTGATGCGCGCGACCGGGATACAACCCGACTGGCTTCGCCGGCAGCTTCTCCACCCGATCCCGGTTGGCTTCGAGCGGAAGCCCCCGGACGTGACTCTCTCGCCCGACGGGTTGACGATGCGGTACAAGGTCGAGGACACCGACCCGACGATCATCTTCGACCCGGGCGACAGCGGCGCGACGCAAGTTTCGATCGTGGAGAAGGTCATCTACCAGCGTCCGACGACCTGGAACCGGGAGGGCGTTGACGGCCCGCCGGGTCATCCCGCGGAGCGCAAATAATGCCTCTCCCCATCGCAGCCGCAGCAGTTGCTGGCACCGCTGCGCGGGCCGCCGCCGGTGCCGGTTTGGGCCGACTCGCCAACGCTCTGTTCGGCGTGCAGGCCGCCACAGACCTGTCCGAGCGCTTGCTCACAGCCGGCTTCTCGCACATTCCCACGTTCTCGCATATTGTGGCGGTAGCGGTCCAGGGAGGCCCGCCGAGCGATCTGCGCCGCATTTGGTATCTGTGCGCGTCCATCGCCTTCGGTCGAATGCTGCGTTCGCCCTCCGTCCGCGGCGGGGCAATGCAGATGGTCGCGACATGGAACGTGTCGGACAAGTCTTGCGCGATCGAACTCTCTTCGACCGTGGCGAAGACTATGTTCGTCAACGACCTGGGGCGCCCGTCCGACACCCGCCTCGGTCGCGCGCTGCTAACAGGCATCGCGTTCGCCTTAAGCAGCCCCGCCGTCGTCGCGTTCGAGCTAGTTGCGGGCGTCCCCGTGGCTGGTCCGGCTCCGGGCGCGCCCTTCGGTGGCCCGATGCTGTCCCCCAAAGAGTCCCCGCTCGCGTTTATTCAACTCGGCCCCGACCAGATCACGATCGGTTCCGGGTGGCCCGGGTTCTTGATGAGTGCGGCGCAGAACAACGTATTCCGCGCCCGTCCGCCGTTCACGGTTAAGGGTGATCTGCGCAGCCTCGGCACTCCCAGTACGATCGCGCCGATCAGCGGGACCGATGCGGCGGGCCGGCTCGGTCGCGTTCTGCGCGAAGCACCGTTTGTTATCGCGAACACGGGTCGGATGAACTTTATCCCATTCCGACTCGTCCAGCCGTTCACTGCCCGGACGCCTCCGCTTGCCGGCTCGCCGGTTACGTATGGCGGCCCGGTCACGCTTCCCGACGACGGCCGGATCGTGACGACCGGCGAAAAGTTCAACCGGAACGTCCAGCCCCCGAAGCCGTGGATCGACGGCACGACCCGAACGAGCCTTCTCGATCTGGTCGCCGCATCTCTCGCGGAGCCGTGCTACCTGCCCGAAGCGCCCGCTGCGACGGGTAACCCGCTCTACGCCAGTGGGCAACACGTGTACGCCGCGGGTCGGTCGCTCCAGTACGGCGAACTCGCGCGACAGGTGGGCAACACGGTGCTGCCGACGACCGAGGCGTTCCCGATCCCGTTCCCCCCGGACTTTAGGCCGTAATGCCGACTCGCACCGAAAACGTGGGGACCGGCGGCTACCGGGCCGCGGACCAGCGCAACACGTTCGAGTATGACACGGGCGTGATTGCGGTCCCGCTTGCTGGCCGCGAAGCCGCGCACCGGCTCATTCGTCTCCACGGCGGGATCGGGCACCGCACGATGCGCTACCGGTTCGTCCGCGAGGGAAAGCCCCCGATCGTCCCGACCTTCGAGGACACGAGCGGCGACACGTTCCTCGGCGGGTCGATCAGCCCGGCGTGCCCCATGCCGTCCGCGACCGGAACGGACTACGACTGGATCGTTGAGGGCGTTCACGAGTACGTGCAAAACGCCCCGCGCATCGTGGGCGAGGACGCGATCCCCGTCGGGCAGCACCCGTTCACGGACCTGGGGCAGGCGCAAAAGGCCCTCGACCACGCGCGCTACGCCCCCAGCGCGATCGGCGCGTATCTGAGCAGCAGCCCGGCCCCCAACCGGACCAAGTTCCATCACTTTATCGAGGCGGTCGCGGAAGCCACGCCGGTCGTTGTCGGCGGCGAGTATTCGTGGCCGCTCCTGGGCCTCCCGACGATCTTCACCAGTTCCCACATTACGCAGGACTAAACGATGGCAATCAACTTTACCCGCCTGTTCACGACGCAGGGCCTGCTGTGCGGGGCGCTGAACGAGATTAACACGTACCGCGGGACGACAGTCGCGAATCGGGCGAGCACTCTTGCGACCCAACTCGCGACCGCGGCAACCGTGTACGGCGAACTCTATTCGTCCGTTTTCACGAATCGTGACAGCGCGAAAGACGCCGAGAACTCGTATGTGGCGTCCCTCCAGAGCCTCGCGTCGGCTGCGCTGATCGCCGACGTGGCGGCGGACCGGCCGCTAATTAGCGAGTCGGTCTCCGAGGCCGTCAAAGAGCTTCGGCGCCAGATGATTATCAGCGGCCAGAGTCTCAACGATTGCCCCGGGACCGTCACGGTTGCCTCCGTCGGCTCACCCGCCGGGGATCACCAGTTCGTTTTTGGGACGCGCGAAGGGGCGACGGGGCTGGTGACGGACTTTCTCGTTCCAGACGTGTACCTTATCCAATGCACCGCCGACCGCAGCCAGGACGGCACGGCCTACGCCGAATCGTTCAGCCTCGTCGGCAAGCCCGCCGATGCGCTCCCGACTGACGCCTCATACCCGAGTGGCACCGGGCTGTCTACGAGCGTTACAGCGATCGACCCGGCCTCGAACGAATCGATCGTCTCGAACGGCGACTTTGACACGTGGACCGTCACCAACACGCCCGACGATTGGACCCTCGAGACGAGCGTCGTCGCGGGTACACACGTGTTCCAGAAGACGAGCGACGACCCGCGCGGGACGAGCAGCGGGAACATTAGCCTGCGCCTCGTGGGCGACGGCACGGTACTTATTAAGCTCCGGCAGCAGATCACCGCCGACCCGAACACGGTCCTCGCGGCGCACATGCGGATCAAGAAGGTCACGGACCCGGGCACCGACTGGGCCGTCAGCTTGCTGCTCGTGGACGGGACCGGAACAGCCGTAGCAGGTAACGGGTCGTACTCGAACATTGTCACGAGCGCAGCGGCTACGAGCGTCGCGAGCACGTGGCTCAACCCGGTCACCGGCGTGTTCTGTATCCCGGCTGTGCTGCCGAGTACCGGCCTCTTCTTGGAGATTCGGTTCCACCAGAGCGGGGCGACCACGACCGCACCGGTCAACACGGCCGAGTGCTACGTGGATCACGTCAGCCTCCAGGTCACCCAGCCGCTCTACGACGGAGGGCCGACCCTCACGTGCTTCTCCGGCACGACCGAGGGCGTCGTGGGCGACACGCGAACCGCGACCGTTGCGCTGACGAGCGGCGTACCGAGTTCGTACCTGATCCGCGGTATGGACCGTCTACTCGGCCTCGCGAGCCTGGAGGACCGGATCGTGACCGTCACCGGCGGCGGGGAAACGCAGGCCGATTCACTTGTCGCGTAGCAGGAACTGGATGAGTCGCGGTACGGCCCGCTCCGGGGTCGTCAAAACGGCGATCTTGTGAGTGAATCCCATGCCGGCCTCGGTACAAAACGGATCGTCAAGCGTGTCGTTCGCCGACGTTCTCGATTCTATCACGCAACGGCTTCGGAATCAATTCCCGATTGGGGATTATGTTTCGGTCGTGTGCGGCCCGGAGGATCGGCTGACCCAGTATCAGGCCCAGCCCGGTTTGCTCGTCTACGTTTCCTCGCCGATGCCGGTCCCCAAGCACGGGGCGGGGCGGTACGGCAGGCTCACGATTCGTGACGTGACCGTAATTGTGATGACGCTGAGTCTGGTCGATCGCGCGGGCAGCGACGAGGAGGCCGTCAAGGCGCATCTGGCGCGCGAGGAGGCGGTCGCGAACGTGCTCGAACAGGTGCCGCCGAGCACCGAGTCGTACAGCAACCGCATCGGCACGCTGATCGAGCAAGTCGAGGGTGGGCAGGACATTCTGCGCAAGATCAAACTCGATCCGGGGATTCTCGTCTCCGCCCTCAAATTCCGCGTCACGTATCAGGCTCCGATGAAGGTGCGGCGTGATTAGTATTGTGGGGCCGGATAACAGCGTCGAGTACCCGCTGCCGGTCCAAACCGGCGAGCTACAGTCGATCATCGACCGCTGGTACGCCAACGGCGAGTTCGCGGAGCTATACAATCCCGAGCAGTACCGACCTACGGGGCGGGTGCTGACGCCCGTTCTCGGTCCGCCGGGACCGCCTCCGCGGATCGGGTCTCTCTACTGGCCCGTAGTCGGGGCTTCGCGCTACGCTTACGGTCTCTTTTTACTGGACGAGTACACCCTCGGAAGCCTTCGCAGCCAATTCGCAACCGGGTATTTGCTTGACGAGAACGGCGACCCAATTCTCGACGAGAACGGCAACCCGATAATTGCGGAGACCGTCGATCCACCCTTTGTCAATCTGCTCTTTAGAGACGCTCCCGACGACCCGAGCGAAACCCCGCGCTCGGTCGGCGTGTTCATGCTCAACGCGCGGCCTCTGGTTCGTACTAGCGACGGGGCGCTAACAACACAGGACGACCCGCGGCAGCCGGTCGATGCCTGGATCGCCACCTTCGTTGATCCGCGGTATTTCATTATCCCCCACTCGGCGGCCCGGCCGCAAGGCGGCACCGAGTTCGGGGACTATGTGCAATGGGTCAACGAGACCGGCGTGTACGGTCTTATCGGCCCTGCCGGGTCGTACAACCTGGGTGCGCAGGCAGGAGGGCCGCTAACCGCGGCCCTGATGGACCCGGTAGACGCGGCGTATCTATCTCCCTCGTTCCGGTGGGACGACCCTTATATCGTCGGGCGATCTGTTGCGTGGCTGATTGATTGTGCCGCGGCGGCCATCGGGGCACGTATTGTTGTCGTGCCAGCGGACGGGGGCTACTGGCGGTTGCAGTACCCGACCACGGTGAACAAGGAAGCTCTCACCGACGCGCACGCGGCGAATCTGGACCGACACGTATGGGGAGGGCTGATTACCGAGGCGGACATTGAAGGCTCTCTGCCTCTTTACTTGTTCACCCGGTTCGAGACCGACGAGGACCGCGAGCCAGTAACCTACCGAGTCGAGTTGCCCACCGGTAGCGTGTCGGGAATGGGCGTGTTCGGGAACGCCGGCACATGGCTCGACCCCTACGTGAGCACAGGGCTGAACGACAACCAGGCCGACCGCGAAGCCCTTGCGGAGCAGTGGGCCGCGGACTGGCTGGCCTGGGAATACTCGCCGCTCGATGCGGCCTATGCCGGGTTCGTGGAGGCACCACCAAGCGGGTTCCTGTGGGCGTTCGAGTATTACCACGATGCCGGGCGAGCGTATACTCGGTTCTATCGCTCTCCCCCGCGCGTCGGCTTGTTGCTCCCCGCCGCGAATCCACGGCCCGCGGATTGCGTGGACAGCCGGATTCTTAGCCCCAACCCGAGCAGCACAGACGCGGTTGTCTCGCTTACAGACAACAACACATGGCATACGGTCTATCCGACTGACCCTCTGTTCTTCGATTTCTATCAGGCCGGTCGGTACGCGATTCAAGGGCAGATCACTTTCACCGTCTCCGATTTTACCGGCGCCGGGACCGACGGACGCGGCACGGTCAGAGCGCGGCTGTACGACTTGCTGGCAGACCGGCCCGTTCCCGGGTCGGACCTGCTCATCTACGCCGGCCGGTACGGGGCTTATGACACCCGCCACCTGTCCCTGCTGTACGACGTGACGACCGATGGGACGCGAATCGGCTTGCAAGCCCAGCGGTCCGCTCCGATCGGGACTAGCGTGTCGTGGGGTACAACTACGGTTCGGGCGAACCAGCTTAGCTACCACTTGGTCTGTCGCGCCGATCCCACTGAGGACACGGGTTCGGGCGGGTGCGACCCGATCGCGGGATGGGACGGCCCTGGCTGGTACTGTATCTGGAACGGCACCGCCTGCGAGCCGGCCGAGCTTATGGAGGCGGACGCCTGCGACACGGCCATCTCCATCTGCGGCGGGCCTTATGTGGACGAAGCCGCGGCGGAGGCCGCTTGCGGAACGGCAGCCTCGTGCAGCGGAACGTGCGAGTGGGTCTCGTTCTACGACGAGATCGCCGGTTGGACGTGGACGTATACCGGGGGAGGCACCTGCACCGGCCGTAGTTGCGTGTGCATTGCGCCCGTCGGGTTCCCCGACGGAGAGGGCCAGACGACGACCACGAACTGCACGGATTTATAGTTATGAGTTTTGACGCGATTCGCGCGCGCACGCAGGCGCGCAAGGCCGCAGGCGCCAATCAGACGTACCCGGAGCACGCGGGTAAGACGCCCGGCCGCCGCGCCCTCCCGGTTCTCACGCCCTGCCCGGACCTGGGCGAGAAGCTCCGGGGCGGCTGCGGGACAACTCTGTATCGGTGCAACCGCTTCGGAGATAAGACCGCCCGGTTTGGGGCGTGCAGGGATGCCGATCGGTATTGCAGTGCGTGCGAATATCACCCGGCTCGCCGAGAGGCTAAGACGCCCGCGTTCTTCTCGGTTCCCGCTTTAGCTCCCCTGACTCTCCCTCCTCCGGCATCGCCCCGGGCGGTCGTGACCGTCGTTACGGACGCCGCGCAGGATATGCACGCCCTGACGGTCTCGACTCAGGCGGCTTACGCCGCTCGGCTCGGAGCGGATTACGTCGTGCTGCGCGACGAGTCGCCGGTGCCCGGGTTCCCGATCGGCGCCAAGTTCCGGCTCGGCCTCGTACTCGATTGGTATGAGCGCGTCGCGTTCCTCGATGCCGACGCGGTGCCGATGCCGGGCTGCCCCGACCTATTTGCCGAATGCGGAGAGGGCGAGCTAGGGTTTCACGATGACTTGCCCGACCTACGCCGGCTCAATCACCATCTCGGATTGGTCCGCGAGTACGCCGAGCTTCGTGGCGCGGTCGGGTTCACCGAGTCCGAGTGCCTGTTCATCGCCAACACGGGCGTACTTGTTTTCTCCCGCGCCCACCGCGACGCCCTCGCCCCGCCCGCTCCCGAGCTATCGCTTCCCCGCCGCCACTGCGCGGAGCAAAGCTGGTATACCGCACGATGGCACGACCTTACCATCAAACGCCGATCGCTGCGCCCCGAGTGCAACTACCAGTATTGGGCGAACAACGAGTTCCTCGGGATGCCCCGACGACCGGCGGCGATCGTCCATTTTAGCGGGATCGTCCCGCACAAGAGCAGCGAGGAACGTGTTGCTATAATGCGGCGGTTTCTATCCGATTAATAGGTAGGGAGGATTACTGATGAAACGCACACTGCTCGCACTCGCTTTGTGGTTCGGCCTCGGGGGCGCGCTCCTCGCGTTCGACACGCGGCCGACGCCCGACCTGCCCGGGGGCAAGACGATTCAGCTTCCGCTCCCGGCCGTGGAGCACATGCAAAACGTGGGCGGCAGCGACGGCGCGGGCTTGTGCGTGTATACGTCGGTCACCCTCGCGGCCAAGTGGCAGAATATCGGCGAGGCGTACCAGCTTCGTAAGTTCGCCGAAGGGCGCCCCGGTGGGTCGTACCCGGAGAAGCTCGCCGCGGACCTGAAGACCTACGCGGGTCGATACAACGTGACCCTGCCGAACTACGTCCAGCACACGGGCGGCGACGACGCGTTCCTTGATCTGTGTATGCGCACCCGCCGGATGCCCGGCATCACCTACGCGGGCGCGGACGATTTTTACGACGGGCCGATCCTGCATATGGTCAACCTGGCGAACCTGGACGAGCAGCACGGCACGATCCAGGACAACAACCGGGCCGGCAAGTGGACGACCGACTCGCGCCGGAAGATTCTCTATCGCTGGAAGGGCCTGGATGACAACGGGAAGGATTTGCTCGTTCCAGTGCGCCAGGGCCTTCGCACGATCTGGGTTCCCGCCGGCGGCGGCTGGGCGTTCGTGTGGCTCTCCCCGCCGCCCCCGCCGCGTCCGGCCGGCACGCAAGCCGCGCCGAAGCCGGACGAGGACCGCGCCCGCTGCGGCCACTGGTCGCGCGAAACCACGAATCAGGACCGGCACGTGTGGTGCTACTGGGTTAACGGCGATCTGATCGGCGCGTTTCTGGACGGCAAGTTCTACTCGGCGCGGGTCCAAGAATTCGAGTTCGATGGGAAAGTCGAGACGCGCGTGATCCTCGGCGATGAACGCCTCGCGCCCGCCGGGCTGTCCCCGCCCGCGAACGAGCCGACTGACGACTGGAACAAGGGCGTCGAGTCGTGGCGGTTCGATCGCCGAAACCGGTACTGGGTCAATGGCGTCGAGACGAGTCAGATCAAGGCTTACGCTGCGGTCACGGACCCGGGCGACCTGGGGGACGACTCGGACAAGTACCACCTGTCGATCGTCGGGGCGAGTAAGAAAGAAGCCCTGGCCCTCTTCGCCCCGGGCGGGGCGCTCGAAAAGTACGCCCGCCGACTGCACGTGCAGATCTACGCGCAGAGCGACTGGCCGGTGAAGAGCGGCATTCTCACCGCGGCGGTCACGCTCCAGGAGCCGGCGAAGATGGGCGGGAGGGTCGTGCAGACCGCGGCGGGTATGGGAGCCGAGGCAATCACGAAAGTTCTTGCTGATACTTTCGACCTTCCGCCTCCGATTAAACCTGACCCGCCCAAGCCGTCTCCGGTCCCTCCGGCGCCCGCTCCTGCCCCGCACGAACCCGACCCGGCAAAACCCGTCGAACCCACTCTCCCCGGTTGGCTCCTGTGGCTGGGCGGCCTGTTTCTGGTCCTCTGGATGCGAAAGCGAGTCTAACATGGACGACTTTTTCCAAGCGCTTCTGGCCTGCCTCGGGAAGATCAACCCTCTGTACGCATTCGCGGCGCTGGCGGTCTACGCACTGCTGGGCGGGAAGCTCAAGGGCCTGCTCGACAAGATCAAGCTCCCGAACCTGAAGCCGGTTACGCCCGATCCGACGCCCGACAAGCCGCCCTCGGCACCGGTGGACCTGGATAAGTGGCTGGAGGAGCACCCGCTGCTTGATATTCTCTGGCGCCGGTTGAAGAACCAGTTCGCCCAGCAGATCGTTCACGGGCGGGTCGATCCCGAGGACGCGATGCTCGCACTCTCGCGGGCGATCAAGCAGACGAACGAGACGGGCAAACAGTAACGAAAAGAGCCGGGCTAGATGCCCGGCTCTTTTCGTTAGATCATAGCTCCACGTCTCCTGCGCATTCTTCGGTCCAGAACTGCGGGCGCGAGGGGCCGTCGCCCCATGCCGAGTGGGCCATCAACCAGTCGTTCTCCCCGAACCCGGCCGCTTTCCACAGCCGGGTCGTTTCGTCTACCGCATCTTCCTTTGGGCGTCCGTAGACAGGCAACCGAAGCGGCGTCAGCAGGTGCCAGATCAGTCGGAGCGACTCGGTAGTTGTGAACAAGTACAGAGCCATCGTCGCAGTGTAATCCGCCCACGATGACGCGCGGCAACCCCCGAGCGCACGGACCGCAACCGGCGTGTGCTCGTTCCCGCCGAAGCCGCGCATGGACGCGATAGCTTCGATCGGGTGAAGCGGCTGGGGAAAGCTCCAGAGCAACGGGTCGCCCGGGAGCGGGTACGTGAGGGCTTGCAGCCCGCTGCGCTTGGCCTGGAGCTTCACCCGCGGGTGCCGGCGCAGGACCGCAAGGTCTTTCTCGAACCAACCGACGATCCGACCCGTTTTCACGATTCGTGTCATAGCATCCTCATCGTGGCTGCCCAACCAAAGGCGAACTCGGGCGTGAGGAAGCCATCGTCCGCTTCTCGCTCAGTCGGATGAACTTGGGCTGCATTGTAGTCCTCTCTCGCACGGGTTAGAGCCTCGTTGTACCGTTTCGTCTCGGCAGCGATCTGTGCTGGGTCGGCCGTGCGAGTCGGATAGTGCTCGTACTGGCCGACTCGCTCGCCGCGCCAGTCGAGGCCGCTCGTCGGGACCGTCTCCCACGCGCCACAGACGGTGCAGGAGAAAAAGTAGCCGAACTCGTTTTCTCTCTCCTCGCATCGGGAGAAGCACACAGGGCATCGCGTTTCGCTCATGTCATGCTCCCTTCAGGAAAGTACCGTTCCGCCAGACCTGCTCTTTCACGCCCGGGGGCGGCGTCTTCGAGTACCGCGGCATGATCCCGCCCTCGGCGTCGAGCGGGAAGCGATCGAGCCAATCCGGGCACGTCGTTACGAGCCGCATGAACTCGGGGCACCGCTCTTCCCGGCCGGAGGATACAATCTCGTCGTGGCAGTGCAGGACGACGGGCAGCGCCCCGGCCTCTTCGACCCGCACCATCCCCGCTGCCATAATGTCGCGGCTGATCGCCTGATCGCAATTGTGTACGAGAACCGGGCCGGCGTCGGTAAGGATCATGAACCGGTGACGCGGGCCGCAATTCAATAGGTCATACACGGACTCTTCGCGATCGGTAGAATGCCATGATCCAGTCCCCGGAACGACCGAGGGCGGCGTGATACCGGAGAAGGAGCAGTTTCGGGTCCGCGATAATGTCCCGGTAGCCGTAGCTTGCGGCCATCCGCGCTCCACGGGCGGCGTTGGCACAAGTAGGACACGCTTCGGCGTCCCCGCGCATAAGGCGACGGGTCTCAACCCGGTACGGCCTCCCGCACGAACAGGTGCAATCCGTGCGACTCCCCTTCCCTCCACGGCCGACTCGCACGACCAAGGCGCCGAACGTAGCGCCGACTTTAGGCACTGCTGAGAGGATCGGTCGTCCAAGAGTGTCGCGGGTTTCCAGTTCTTCCCATCGTGAATCAAGTGGTCGGCGGTTAGTCGGACGCCTAGCCATGTACCGGTCTCCTTGTCTCCCCGGTACGCGCAGCCGCCATGAGCGACCCACTCAATGCCGTCCCACACGCGATCTTGCCGGGTTACCTGTATTATAGGTACGGGACCGCGATCGGTCAATACTTTCGTATCAGCGGCGAGACAGTTCTCCAAAATGCATCCGCCGTACAGAGTCTTCCTTCCGTATCGCGGCGACCAATAGGTAACGGCTGGGATACCCTCTGGCTTCTCGCACCAGACTGGGTGCGATGCGTCCACGCGGGCGAGCCGGTACGTCAGGTGCCGGCCGGAAGGGAGCCGGCAGAGCAGGTCGTCGTCGCGCATGAAGAAGACGCACCGGCCGGCGTAGGTTGTCGTTCGGTCGGTCACGGCGGTGAGTACGGCTTGATTAAGGTCGTACCAGAGACCGCCGCGGAACCAGGGCCGCCCGTTCTTTCCCTCCCCCATGTACTCGCCCGCGATGAGCGGGTTCGCCGTGCGGTACGCGAGGATACACGCTTCCGGCGTCGTGCCCACCGCGTCCAGGTCGATTCCGTTGACAGCGGCGTAGACGGCGAACTTGGCCGAGCCAAGTTGGTAGCCCGAGCCGAGAACGACTACCTTGCCTACCTGCCTGTACGGGTGCTTCTTGAGCGGCAAGAACGCGCCCGCCTTCTTCGGGTCGGGAAACTGGGGCCACTTGCACGTCGGGCCGAAAATGCGCTCGGCCATGACGAGATACGGGTCGCCGCCGTCCCAGAAAATCCGCAGGCCCTTCCCGCCCGCCATCCATTCTAGCACGCGCGCCTCGATGGCGGCGTAGTCCGCCCCGATTAGCACGTCCCCCTCGTTCGGGAGGAATATGCCGCGGAGCAACCCGGCCGCCGCGTCGTCGGGCGAGAGGAACGGGTAGAGGAGCTTCCCGTCTGCCCCGCGCTCGCCGATCGGGAGGGTCGAGACGACCGCGCCGAATTCTAGCTGCTTGTGCTCCTCGTACATACCGAGTAGCTTCCACGTGTCCACGCCTTCCTTCGGCCGGGGCAGGTTCTGCACCTGAATCCGCCGGCCAGCCCAGCGGCCCGTGTTCCCCGTGATCGCTATCTTCCCGCGGTGCCGATAGACCCAGTACCCGGTCTCCGTAGTCGGGCAATAGACGATGCCCGCCGCGGCCGTGTCAACCCAGTGCTCCCCCTTCGATCGGGTTTTGTGCGTTCGCCTTAGTGTGCTCACGTAGGTGCGGGTCGAATAGCGAGCGGGCGCCATCGCCGCCCCCGCAAGGTGGGCCAGCGTAGCCGCCCATTCGTGGTTGGTTGGGTCTGACGAGTAGTAGACCGTGTTGAATCCGCTATCGTGACCGTCCCAGTGCCTCAGTTCCTGGAGGAAAACCGAGCGGGCGTCCTTCGTAGAATCCAACAACCACGGGCCAAACTTTTTCCTCTCTGGCGTCAGCCAAACCGGTATATCCTTCCACCGCACCGACACGCGAAACTGACCGGGGCATGATGGGAACTCTTGAATCCGATACGGTATCCCCGCTTCCCCAAACAGCAGTTTAATCCTGTCAATCTTCCGCTGCTTGCGGAACGTGAATTGCAGCCCTCGGCCCTGCCGAGTATCTGTTACCCAATGCCCGTCGGCCTGGACAGCGACCAGGATACGCATCTGGAGGGGCGTAATCGATCCTTCGTCTGTCAGCAATCCTGACAGGGGCAGATCGGCCTGCTTTATGGCTGGCATGTCCCCCGCCGACCGCTCCACAAACTTGTGAACCGTGTTGTACGTCGGTACTCGATGCCCCTGCGTAAACACGCCCGAGGCATAAGGTCCGCGCAGTGTAACGGTCGGCTCGTCGGTCTCGAACCTGTTCGGCGTTGCCTGGGAGAAGCGGATCGTGCCCCCATCCGGTTCCCACTGGGCAATCGGTCCGCCGGCCCACTTATCGATCCGGACCCAGCCGTCGGGCGTCAGAAGCTCGTGATCGCCCGTAACACAGTGAGCGCTGTGGTAGGCGAACAGCCCGCGGGCGCGGAATTCTCGCTCCCCGAACCGTTGCATCGCCCACAGGGCCGCGTCGAGCTTGCCGCCCGTGATCCGGAGCGCCTGCATCCGCAGTTCGAGCACGTTCACGATTCGTGAAAGTCCCCGAGTTTCAACTCTCTCGTCTTCGTCGGGCGGCCCGGCCGCGTCTCCCTCCGCGTTCTCCTCCTCAATGTCCTCGTGGCTGCGGTTCGCCTCAATGAAACGCGCGACAAGCTCTTTCGCCAGCGAGGGCTTCTTATTCTTCTGCAAACTGATCCCGTGTTTGTCCAGCCACGCCAGCATCGTTTTACGGCCCTGGAGCGCCGACAGGTCGGGCAGCTCCCCGTCGGTAAGCTCTGCGATCTTCTTGACCGCATAGTCTCGGCTCTGGTCGGACAGGCGCGCGAGCGCGAGGACCAGATCGCGATCGATCCGGCACCCGCGGTCGTTGATCGCATCGTGGGCGGCAAGGACGCGCTGCTCGTGCTCGGTCAATCGCAGGTCTTGCTGCAACCGATCCCACAGAGCCGCGGTCAGGCGAACGTCCTGCACATTGTACTTTGCAATCAGGATCAGGCGCCCGATCGGCACGTTCTCCGGCTCGCAGTCCCCGGGGCCGGTCGCGCGAAAGCCTTTCTTCAGTTCCTTCGCTCCGGCCTCGTACTTACCCGCGCCCCAGAGGAGCTTGCCGATCTTGTCTAGCCCTCCGGGCAAGCCTGCCGCGAGGGCCAGCGGGTACGTATCAAGCCACCGGACGTGCTCGAAGCCCTCGGTGCATTCGAGCCATACGGGTCGGTCGAAGGTCCACGAGTTGTGCCCGATCCACTCTCGTCCGGCTGCTCGACATAGCGGTACTGGCACTTGTTCACCCACGTGGACCCGCACGTCCGGCAGGTGAAGATCACGAAGCCCGCCCGGAGGGTCGCTGCACAATCCCGGCAGCCACACGTGATCCTCAGCCCCGATGCGGAACGCGACGGTGAGGAGACGAGTTGTAGGGTGAGCGGCATACTTGTACCCTCCTTCTTCTTTAAGGTCACAGGCTGATCGAGTCTCGATATCTATGAATACGGGCACGCGAAAGCCTCCGCGATCGGTTTCTTGTATAATCGCTCGTCCCACCACTGCCGGATCAGGTCACTAGCCGCCGTGTCCATTAATGCTCCTCACGGCGATGAGGGCGAGCGCCCCGAACAGGCTCACGAGGCTTAACCTGAACAACCCGGCCGGTAGTGAATCTTCCGGCCACGCGTCCTCTTTCCACATACCAGTGAACGTCAGGGCGATTAAGCTGACTATCAACCATGTCCACATTACTCGGTCTCCTTCCAGGCTTGCAGGTATTCACGAATCGTGAGTTCGGGCGGCCACGGGTTGCCGGCGTCGGGCACGGCACACTTGGGTACGCTGAGCCACTCGGGTAGCTCGAAGAACGGGAACCCGAACTTGCGGGCCTCGACGGTTCCGATCCACTCGTCGTACTTGTGGTAGACCGAGCAATCCTCCCACGACCACGAGGCTCGGTCCTGCGGGCGGTGAAGCGACCAGAGGGCCTCGGTCACGGTCTTGGCGAACCGGGCGATCCCCTCGGCCCCAAACTGTCGTTTCACGAACCGCTGCGTGTCGCCCTCGCCGAGGCACTCGGGTGCGTCGTGGAGCAGGATCGCCCGAAGGACCGCCTTGTCCTGTCCTTCTGCCCGCGCCCACTCGAACATGCGGACTGAATGTTCTCCAACGCTGTAGGGGCCGGCCTGCCCCCCGAAGCGCGTCACGTGCGCTAGGCCGTAGGCGAGTACCTGCGGCGTCACGCTCTCTACGTTCACTCTTCCGTCGTCGAAGACGGTCATCCTGCCGCCACCGTGAAGGCCGACCAGGATCACAGCATCCTCCTTAAAGAATCTTGAAGCTGGCCGACGTGGAACAGCCCGTTTTCGTCCACAAGATCGCGCTGCTTGTTCCACGGCCGCGCGACCAGGAGCGCTCGGCCCCCGGCGCGGACGAAGCGCTCGCAGTTCGCGTCCGAGTCATCGATCAGGATCGCGCCCGCGTGAGCGAACTTGTGCTTCGCCCCGCCGAGGAACAGGTCGGCCCAGCGGTCGTACCCGGGCAAGTGTTGGGCGAACCAGTGCCGCTTCCCCTCCTCGCATCCGCTCGTGCGGACGGGGGAGGAAAGAAACGCAATGTTCTCGCGACCGACAGCCGGCTCGACCAGCGACAGAAAACGCATACCGTCCTCCCACGGCCGCAGCGAGCGCCAGAACTCGAAGCCCATCGGTGCGTAAAACTGCTCATCGGTCATCCCCCAAGAGCGTTGGTGGTCCCACGTGGCCCACCGGCCCGTCTCATCAGCCGGGCGGTTGTGGATGGTGCAGGCCCCGGTGGTGAACCGGGCGAGGAAGCCGTCAAGATCCAGATACAGCTTCATCGAGTGTCTCCTGAATCATGTAGGCAAGGTCGGAGTACACTGCGGCTTTCGTTTCATACTCGCGGGACAGCCGATCGTCTTCGGTCCGCGAAGCCTTATCGCGGCACCAATCACGTGACGCCCGCAGTTTGTCTCGTAGCTTCTCCAGTAGCTCTTTCTCCATCGAGGGTCTCCCTAGTATAACCTACATTCCCATGTTATGCCATTCCTGCCGGGGACCGTTCCGAAGCAAATGTCGAGAGCACTCAATTCTATCACGTGGTCCGGGTGGTTGTCAAGCACGATCATCAGATCGTCGTAACTGTTCTCGTTGAGTACGCTCCGTAAGACCGCGGTTGCCGCCGAACCCTCCCACCGGCGCGGCGAGAGCATATGCCGGCGCCACGATCCCGGCTCGGGTGCCAAGTTCCCTGAGCAAAGCAGCCCCGCGCCGTCGTGCCGGCGCATCACGTCACCTTCCCACTGCACCCGGCCCGGAACCATCGGACTAATGTTGAAACCGTCGATGCGGAGGCCACTGATGCAAATGTGCGGTATCACCTGTGCGGCGGGCACGTTTAGGGCGCACCGCGGGTCCGCCGGCTTGAGCGAGCGGATGCCCCAGAGCTTCCAGGTGTCCCACGGTTTCCCGCGACACGCTTCGACCCACGACTCAATCGTCCGCCACTGCGGGTTCGCGTTCCCGAACTCGCCGGATTCCAGACGGCGGTACATATCCGCTTTCGTCAGGACTGGTTCGCTCATAGCATCGGCACCCACTTAGAAGGATCGATGATCTTCTCGTTCACCGCCGCGGGTTTCTTCATCGGCCCGGTGCGGAAGCGGAGGAACAGGCCGTTCGTGTTCCCCTTCAGGTCCAGGAAAACTGTGTCATCGACCTTCAGAATGTCGGACCAGTGCTTCTCGTGCAGCTTCCGCGCGTGCGCCCAATCGGCCCCGGGTCCGTCGGCAAACATGCTGTACACGATACACAGGTCGCTCTCTTCCTCCCCCATCCCGCCTGAGCGCTGAATCTTCTTGTACCCTTCCGCGTACAGCTTGCTCTCTTTCGTGGAGAGCGGCGGGGCGGCGCAGACAAGGCGGAAGAGTTCCCGCAGCCAGGGTTCAGGATTCGTGAACTCGTCGCTCTGCTCGATCGTTTTCACACCGAGCGAATCCGCAAGCTCATCCCAGGTCGCCGGAGCCGAGAAGCAGTCGTCCACCACACCCGAAAGGATCGAGTCGCACGCTCGGGCGACCTGATCCGACGCGGTGCGGATCAGATGCAGATCGGTTAGCCCGGCCGCCGCGATCGTGCGTTTCCACTCTTCTTTCCGGCCGGACACGTAATAGTGCCGTATCCGGCGGGCGAGTTGGCTCTCGTCTCGAAGCTCGGCCGGGCATATCGTGTCCGTAATCACGAGAGTCGGCAGCTTGCCCATCTTGACCTGCCCCTTGTAGAGTTGGTGGCTGGTCGAATACGGCGTCATGTTGAGGACAAAATCGAGGGCCTCGCGGGTCGTGAGCTTGTGCCGGCTGCCGCGGGTCGCGTCTTTGAGTAGCTCGTTCAGAACGACCACGGGGCCTTGTTGCCCGCCCGTGAAGATGCCCTGGCGGAACTTGGCGGGTTCGGGATCAAACGTCGCCTCTGCCCCGATCCGGGCGCCGAGGATGCCCGCGGCCACTTGCGCCATCGCGGTTTTGCCGACGCTCGTCGGACCGCTGGCGAAGATGATGGGCAGAAGACCGGCCCGCGTTTCCTGCGAGCACCCGAACGCGGTTAGCAGCGTCCGAATGTACGTGCGATCGATTCGCGGCAAAATACTTTCGAGGGTGCTCCACGCCTCTTCGCACGGCATCCGCTTGGTCGCGGGCACGTAGCGGGGCAGCCCGCGCGTCGTCGCAGCCCGAAGCTCCGGGTTGGGGACGGCGACAGTCGTGCAGTTCAGCCCGTCGGACAGGTACGGCCCCGCGAGCTTGAACCCGTGAACGACATTAATGTTTTTGTACCCGCGCGCCTCCAAGCTCTTGCTCTGGTTCAGTTCACTCACCGCGGCCTCGTTACTCTTCACGTCTCCCTCGGGTGTCACGATCTGGCACGCCGGGAGGCACCGCAATTGCGGCTGGATCGCCTGCGGGTACACATGCGAATCGGGGATCGAGACCCACAGATTATTTACTCTCGCCAGCGGCTCCGTCTCACGGTTGAAGATGCCGGGTAGCAGGGCTTCCGTCGGACGGCCCGCGTGGTACGCCTTCAGCGCGGCCTTGTACGCGATCCGAGCGAACGGTTCGGGCAAGCCGTAGCGTTCGGTCAGCACGTATTTGGCGTGGCCCCAATGCACCACGTTCCGAATCAACCCGCCGAGTTCCCCCGCCGAGGGTGCGCCGAGGATCGAGGGCCAGGGCGCCCACCCGGGCCGGCGGGAACCGTGCGTCAGGCCCTTCCCGGCGCAGCGGAAGCAGTATATCCCGGTCTCCGAGACGATCACGGGATCGCGCTCGGCCCCGTCACTCGGGTCGATCGGGCAGTGCTTGTGCTCGTACCGCTTTCCGCACTCAAGTCCCTCGCTTTCGAGCCACGCATCGCGGTCGCTCTCGTCGTACTCGGCTGAGCCGAGCCACTGGAGCAGGTCCGCGCCTGTGTCCTGGTCAGCCTGCGGGTGCGTGCGTTCCGCCCCGGGACCGCGGGCAACAGTCTTGAGTTCCAGTCCCGCCGAGCGGTCGATCGAGCGGAACCGGAGGGCGGCTGCGGCGGCGAGTTCCTCGGCGGTAAAGTCCCCCGCGGCAACATAAAACAGGTGCAGTCCCCCCGAGCGCGAAAAGTGCCACAGCAGCGGGCGCGGGGCAACGCGCGTCAGGACGACCGTCTCCAGCCACTCGCGGGCCGGGGCTTTCGTGTCGTGATAGTCCACGTCCAGACAGCACGCCACGGTCGGATCGTCCCACTCGGCCAGTTGCTCGACGGCGAGGGTCGGGAGAACGCTCAGAACGAACTGCTTCGGGCTAGTGTCTCCCGCGTGCGCTTTCGCTTCTTTCCGGGTCTGGTGGATTCCGCGAACGAAGAAGACGTGCTCGGGACTTTCACCCGCGGGTTCGGAGACAGTGAAACTCTTCGCCCCACCGGCGAGCCGGGTTTGCTCGCACCAGTCGGCGAACGTATCGGGATCGACGCCGCACGCCTCGGCTTGGGCCTTCCGTGCCTTCGCCGTCACCGGGTCGAACCGATCGCGGTGCGGGGGCTTCCCGTCGCGGTGGATCACTATCAGCATCTTGAGCCGGTCGGGCGTCAGTTCAACACGCATAAAAATCCTCGGGTATCGCGTCGTTTCCTCTCCACTCGCAATCGTCTGCCGGCGGGGCCGGGTGGACGGCACGGAGGGCTGTCTTCACGAATCGTGCAAGACCCGCACCAAGCTGTATCGATCCCAAGCGGGTCGGACCCATACATGCTGACCGACGCGGAAACCGGGTGGGAGCATGTCGGCCGGGAAGAACATACACAGCGGGCCGTGCTCGTCGGCATCTTCAAACCAGAAGGCGGGTTGTCGCGTTTCACTATACACGTAGCACACGAGCTTCCGGTACGGCCTACACATGGTCGAGGCCCTCCAGGCTGAGGCCGAGGATTGCCGAGTTGTCGCCATGTCCGGCGTAGGCGAAGAGGCTCCCTGGCCGGAGCGGAACGTCGATCCGAAAGATGCGCATACTTACTCTCGGTGCGTGAATTGGTCGTAATAGATCCGTCGCCTCTGTGTGGGCGAACACTGAAGGAGCTTGGTTGCAATCGCGTGGCACAGCGGGTGCCCGCGGGCACCCGCTTCGAGGAGGCAAAACAGGATGCTCCCGTTCCGCAGGTTCCCGTCGGCGAGAGCGACGTGCAGACAGCAACTCTCTGGGTGGTCGGCCCAGAGAGCGCGAACGAGTGGGTAAATTTGGGTGCAGGTCATAGGGCTTCCGGGTGGATTTGAACCCGCCGTTTCTCGGTAGGGCGCCAGCCGAGTGTCCTCACCATTGGACGACGGAAGCCGTTCACGTTACTTTGGCGGGATCACGCCGCCGGGAGGCACGGTCGGTTTCGGCTTCTTGCAGGGGCAGTTTTCGCAGCACAGGCACTCGCCGCGGCAACACTTGCAGATGCCGCCGTCGCCCCCGCCCGAGAGCGTAGCGCCCTTGCGGTACACGCCGTCGGAGCCGCGGTAGAGCTTCTCGCCGTTCGGGTAGGTGAGCACGTTCCCGTCGGCGCTCAGAGTGCCCTGGCCGGACGAGCCGACGGTCGCGGGTTGGAAGCTCGGCGCGACCGGGCAGCGGCCGTTCGAGCATTGCTGGGCGGACGCCTTAGCGGCCCAGGCGAGGAACACGAGGATCGCGGCGAACAAAATCAGTCCCATGCGCATTCTCTTCTCCTGTTAACGGGTGAGTTCGGGAACGGGCTATCTTCTCACTCTCCATCGGCTGAGGCTCCAACGGTGGGCAGGTCATCGGCGGCTTGTTGCATCGCCAGCCGCCGGAGACGCTCGAACTTGGCGTTGTTGACGGTCATCGCCATCTGGATCGAGGGCCACGCGTCGATGCGCCACTTGTTGAGGGCTTCAATCTCGCCCTCGGGCGTCGGGACCACGACGCCGTGACCCTGGTTGAACTTTTGGCCCGGCCCCTTCGGGGCTTCAAGGGTGCTCTTGATGATCGTGCGGAACCGGCCGCCCGGGAAGGACGCGTTGGCCGCCTTCGCCCAGGCCGGTCCGCGGGCCGCGAACGTGAGCGGGTTCATCGCCGCCCCGGGCCGCTCGGCGGTGCCCAGGAGCTTGATCGAGTCGTTGAGCGCGTTAACCATCGGGCCACGAAGCTGGATGGTTGCCGCGACGAACTTGCCCGGTTCCAGGACAACCGCGACGACGCCGTAGAGGGCTTCGCGGTAACCGTCATCGAAGCCGTTCGGTCCCGGGTCGAGACTCGCGTGCGTCGGCTTGCCCGAGTCGTCCTGGATCGTGAAGATCCGCTTGTACTGGATCAGGTGGATTCGGGCCGAGCCGTCGTCGGAGAGCTTGATCGGCGTCACGTCCATCAGGTAGAACGCGCCGTTCCCCTCGCGACTCACGTTAATGCCCAGGTCGTTGAGCGCCTCAACCCGAGCCTCGCTCTTCTTGCCGCGGAACGCCACGTAGGGGGCTTGCAGAGCGTTACGGCGCTCGGGGGGCGCCGAGTCGGTGCTGGTCGGAGCGAGCATCGCGTCGGGCGAGGACGGTACGAGGGTCGCCAGGATAGAGGCTTCCAGCGGGGCGAGGGCAGTCGGTTCAGACATGCGTAAAGCTCCTGGAAAAGAGGGTTAACCGTAGATCATCCGGTAGCGCTGGTGACAGTTGGGCCACGCGGCCCCGAATAGCTTCTTCACGTCGCAGAAGCGACAGGCTTCCTTGCCGGGGCGGAAGACGGCCTGTCCTCTCCGAATGAGTGACACGAGCGGGGGGATTGAGAGCATCAGGTCTTCGCACTGTTCGACGGTGAGCGGATTCGGCAAATGCACACGGGATCGGGCCTTTCCGTATGCGGGCGTGTAGATCAGCCCGCCGGGTTGAATGTCTCGACCTGTTGTCTGTCGCGCTGCGAGAGTGTACGTAGCCTGCTGTACTAGGTATTCTAGCACACTTTCGTCGCCTGTCAAGTATTCACCCGTTTTTATGTCCCACACCCGCTCGACCCGCTCGGCGTCGAGGCGGATTTGGTCTAGCGTCCCCTCGATCACGATGGTTTCTTGCGTCGGGTCGTCCGCGGCCGGGGCAAGGGTGAGCCGGACGGGGAACTCGGCTTCAACGACTTGGGCTTTCTGGTTTTCTTTGTCGGCAACGTAGGAAGCGAAGACTTGCCGAGCTTTCGCTTCATCGCCGTCTGGAAACTTGACCCGGGCGGCTTCGAGGGCGGCTTTACCGGCCGCAACCCGATCCGCCTCGGTCCCGTTCGTCTTGTGGTATCGCTCGGCGCCAGAATGCACCAGATTGCCCGTCTGGGCCGCCCGGTTGCCGGGACTCTCTTCGTGCATCACGAGGACGACGGACATGGGGCACGCGATGAACTTGGCTACCCTACTCGGTCTCAGTGGGCGGGTCGTAGACGCGAAGCTCGACAGGTCCGGGTCCACGGTCGTCAGAGGGTGGCGGGGCATTCGGATTCCTTTCGATGAGGAGGGCGCCGGCCTTCGCGGTGAACAACTCGCCGGTAGCGTTGTGCATCAGCAAGAATGTAAAGTCCGGGTCGTCCCGCACGGCAAGCACGGTACACAGGTCGGCCTTTTCGGCGTCGCGCACGGGCGGGTCGCCCTCGAACTGTTCGGAGAGCCGGGCCGAGGCGCCGATCAGTTGACTCGCGGCGATCATTCCGTTCCCCCGTGAACGAGAAGCAGCCCGAGGACGATGAGGAGGGCGCCCCAGCCGACGCCAGGGCCGGGCTTGCACCCGAACGCCAGCACGGGGAGCAGGTAATACGCGGTTGCCATCACCACGTCGTACCCGAGCGAGAAGACAAAAATCCGTTCCTTGCTGTCAAGCAACCGGCAGCCGCAGGCGAAGAGGAACCCGGTGCCCACCGACACGGCGAGCATCAGCGGTAGGTACGATCCTCCGTTTCGCACTCGGTCGGTGAACGAGGCCCACGAACCGAGGACGCAGAGCAGGAATACGAGGGTGAGCAGTAGGTAGATCATTCCGGTTCCTTCTTCCTCCCTCGGGGGTGAAGAGGCTTCCCGGTCGCCGGGTCAAACTCTTCACACCTGTTGATGATTGTGGACCGGCGGTTGTTGTAAACGTCGTGCTTCACGATCGAGGCGCGCACGTTGTAGGTTTCTCCCGGCTTCGGATCGAATTTACCGCCCGCGGAGGCGAACCACGTGAGCGCCTCGCCGGAGGCGGCGATAAAGCGGATGAGGAACCGCTCGCCCCATTCCGGGTGCTCCTCGTTCACGCCGAGAGCTTTGTGATCGACACACTGGCAGCCGGGAATGTTCACCCGCGTCCCGACGGTGCCATAGTGAATCCCTTCTGGCTCGGGCGGCGGTGGTGGCGACGGGCGGTCCGCTTGCTTGCGCCACGCGTGGTACAAACTCGCGGCCAGAGGGAACGTGTCGGGCGTCACGATCCCAGTGCGGGCCAGGAGCACTGCGGCACACTCGTAATCCGAGCAGTGCTCCTCGGCCCGGGACTCAATCGAGCGAAGCCACGCGAAAACCGGAACGGGGGCCGCCGTGCATTCAGTCATAGGCTCGAAGATAAGATATTCGAGCAGTTGCTGGGCGCTGCTCTTCATTCCCTTGTCCCGTGCCTCGGCTTCGGGAAGCCACTCACGAGTCAGACAGTACCGGGCTGCGGCGTCGATCACCTGACCGAGTGTGAACACGGGGCCGTCGCCGGGCGTGGGGGCTGGGGGCGGGATGGGGCCGACGCACGGTTCGCACACGCCGTCGCTGGTGAAGAACGAACGCCGACGATCCTGGAGACAGCGTGTGCAAATCACAGGTCACCTACTTTCGTCCACGCGCCCTGGGCGAACGGCGTGACGATCTTCTTCGTCGTCGGTTTCGGCTTCTCCCCGGCGTCCCACGTGAGAAGAATCGTCTCCCCCTCACGAATCGTGTAGTGCCCCCACGCGTCGGGGAACTTTTCTCTTAGGCCCAGGTAACCCGGGTCTGGCTGGGCGAACAAGCTAGACGAGAATGCAAGCGTCTCCCGGCCCGCGGGATCACCTTCAGGGACGAGGGTCAGCGTGACAAATTCGCCGCGGACGTGTTTGACAACTGTGCGGCGGTGGGGGTCGAACGCCGTCCCGATGCCTCCTACTGGAACGTCCGCTTCCGTATTATAGAACCAGAAGGAAAGTGTGCCGTCAGTAACTGTGCCGTCGCCTTGGAGTTCAGCGCCCGGGGCGCTAAGCAGTCTCCGTCGGGCCGACGCTTGCGCCTCCGGCGTGCCGACGAGGCAGATGATAGCCCTGTCGGGTCGCGCGCCCCCGCCGATCAGGTAGTCGGCGTAATCACCTAAGAAGAACGGGCGAAGGCCCGTCGTGAACCTGAGCAGGTCGAGCATCTTCTTGGCCGCGGGTGTCATACGGAGCATCGTTAATCCTCCAGCTTGAAACGGGTTCTAGTGTTGAGCAGAATCGGCAGAACCTGGAACTCTCTCGCGTTCGGCTCAAAGGACGGGTCGAGGCCGCACCACTCAGCCCCGGGGCCTTTGCGCCCGCGCCACCAGTCAAGCATACCCTCCGTCAGCGCGCCGGGCTTTGTGGACACGTACCCGTCAGCGCTCGGGATCGTGTCGATGCGCTTCCACTTGCCCCAGTCCTTGAGCTTGTACTGCACTGTCGTGCCGTCGGGCAGTTCACGTGCCCCCATCTGGCCCGTGTACGGGTTCGACCGCTCGAAGAACAGCGGGTCGGGCGAGCACGGGTGGAGCAGGACCGCGTATTGGTGCGTCCCGTTGCCGGTTTGCAGGGCATACAAGCCCAGGTACGAGCCGTCGAGGAGCGGCACGGCCGAGGCGGTGAACCGACCGAAACCCTCTAGCCCGAGGGCGCGGACGAACTGCCGGCGGTTCGGTTTGTACTCTGGTCCCCAGGCCCGCTGGGCGTCGCGTATTTGCGCGGAAGGTATGATACCTGCCCATAGGTACGCGTGCCGAGTCAGGTTGTGGTTCGTGCAAATGTATACCGGGCGGTCTTCTCCGGTCGGCACGGGGCGGGTGCCGCGGCCGACGCGTTGCATCCACCTGACCGGGGACATGCAGGGCGCTGTGTCCACGTGAACGCGGATGGGCAGATCGACGCCCTCCGAGACCACGTTGACCTGCACCAGAACCGCCTCGGCGCGGGCGACGGAGGCGAAGGCGTCCTGCCGGGTCTTTATGTGATCAAAGGCCGTGTCGCAGTCCGAGCCTGTCACGCAGTAAGCGAAGATGCCGCGCTCACGGAGGAGACCGGTCAGGTTCCGGGCGCTCCCGACGCCGGGAGCCGTGACCATCGTGGGGCGTTTCGGCCTCCCGCGTTCGCACAGTTCGTCGCGGATGCGGTCGCAGAGCGCGGGGGCGACCTTTTCGAGAGCGGACTCGGCGGCTTTCGTCTCGAACTCACCGGCGGATACACGAATCGTGTCATCGTTGAGCAGGGGCCAGACGAGAAAATCGGGGCGGGAGACGAAGCCCCGATCGACCGCTTGCTGGAGCGTCAGCAATGGTTCCGGCTCGCCCCACTTGGCGCGGAGCCTAGCCGTCTCGTCTGGCGTGCCCCGGAAGCCGGTGGCCGTGTAGCCAACGGCGGGGCAGTCGTTGCACAGGGCATGGACACTCTCCCAGGTCGCGGCGGTTGAGTGGTGGCAGTTGTGGACGCCTAGCCCGTTGGCAAAGTAGGTTGGGTCGTTTTCAATCTGTAGATTGTAGACAAAACCATCTCCGCGCACGCGGTCGTATTCTCCCTCACCGCCTTGTTCGTGAAGCGTAACACTGTCCACCCGCGTGAACGCGACTACTGGTCCTTGACCCGCAGTGTGCAGTGCGACGAGCCATCTATCTCGACCGCCAGCTTCACGTTCGTATCGCACATATCCAGGCGGCTGCTCCGAGTCGAAACACGCTGCCTGGAACAGCAAACCGAACCGGTCTTTTTGTAGTTGCGACGCTGGTCCGGCGTCATCGTGAAAACCGAGCCGCGCTCGGCGCACGATGCGGTCGTCTGTAGTAAGCTCTGCGGCATTCTTCCATCCTTCGGCCGTGAGGAACGGGTGGTTCGCCGTGGTCACGACCCGTTGCCCCCCGGCGACAACCGCGTATAGCCTGCGTGGTGCCGGCTGCTTGAACGTGCGGAGCACGCGCCGAAAACCAGAGAACGTTTCGGCGCAATCGCCCGCCCGGTATTCCTCGATCGGCTTCCCGGCCACGAGCGTGCCCGCCACGAAGCACTCATCGAACTGAAGGTACTTGGGCGGCGCGAGGCGACCGGCCATAAGCTCATTGTAAAGCCGTTGGATCGTCCAGAGGCTGCTATCTTCGAGTTCTTTCTGTTGTCGCGCTTCGGGCCATGTACGAATGTCGGGTTCGCGGTTCTCAAACCGCTGATAGATACCCAGACCAATCTCAATGGAGGGAACTACTGTGATAAGTCCCCCACTGTATTCGGACTCGTGGTTCGCGGCAATCACGTAGCTCTTGCCGCTGCCGGTCGGCGCGGTGAAGAGCCGTTTTCCGCCGGAACGAAGAACCGCGACGGCCTTCTCGTGCCCGGCTTGCTGATAGTCGTGTAAGGGCATGGGCTTCCTCAAGAGCGCCTGCCGGGACTCGAACCCAGACGTGCTCCCTGGCGAGGAGCTACGCTACCAATTACGTCACAGGCGCACGGACCCGGAGAGTGTTAGTCTCCGGGTTGACACGTTCGTTGCCGTGCCGGCTCAGCTTTCCACTGGTACAACGCGTTGCATCGCGGGCCTCCTTTCTGGTTCGGAGCCTAGTCGGCCCGGTGGGATTTGAACCCACAACGGATGAGGAACCGGTTTGTGAGACCGGCCCCACAGAACCCGCTTGCCTCGGTTCCAGACCGAGCGGCTTTACCACTTTGCACTACGGGCCGGGATCGTCGGATTGCTCTTTCTCCTGGTCTGTGGTGCCGAGCTTGTCCACTACCGCTTGGTAGCCGATCGCGTGCGGGTCGCCACCGGCTTCGATCCGGGCGAACAGGGCGAGAAGCTCGGCGCCGGTGAAGGTGGCCTCAGCCTTCGCCGCCGAGGACATGCCCCAGGTGAGCTTCGACAATTCCGGTGGGACCGGGGAGCCGTCCTCCATCTTCTCGTGGCCGTGCATCACTCGGTCCGTCAGGAACGCCGCAAGGCAGTTCGTGCAGGACAGCATCTGGAACTCGCGCGTCGCGTGGATCGCTGCGTGCTTCTTCAGATCGTTCAGCGTCATTGGCGGCTCCGAGTGAGTGCAGGTAAAGGACGACGAGCGCGAGCGTCTGCTGCTCGTAGCGGTCGAGAGCCGGGAACACCTTGTCCCCTACGGTGATGATCAACGTGCTGCCGTCATCGCTATAGTCGAGGACGGTCGTGAGCGTGCCCGGGAGGCTGTGCTCGGTCGGGTTAAGCGTGCAGCGGGCCATAGACCGCCTCGGGAGGAATGGTGTTCATCGGCCGCAGTGCTTGGCCGGGTACGCAGTAGCAGGGTGCCCGCCAGTCTGATCGCCAGTAATCGGGGCGTCGCCCCTCGGCGAGTTCGCACCAGCCGACGAAGGTCACGATTCGATTACCCGCATCCACGCTGGCCAGTACCCAGGCGGCGTCCGCTTTGTCGTCGTGGTCGAACATGACGAGGCCGCCGTTGGCCCAAGCAGTCGAGCGGACCTGGATCGCGTGTCCCACGTCGGCGGTGATTTTTTCGTGTTCGAGGCTGAAGCTCTTGTTCTCACACCAGTCTTGTAGGATCGACTTGCCGTAGTGCATCGCGAGAGCGAACTCGGCGACGGCACCCAGGCTGTTGCGGGTCCAGGTGTCGTGCTTAAAGTCTCTCCACTTTTCGTTGCGGTAATTGCCCCGCTCACGGCGAAGCTCTTCGCGTTTGCGACCGATCGCTGCGGCGGCGTCCCAGGAGCACTGGGGGAGACGGATCGAGATTTGTTCTGCGGAGGCGAGGGCGGTTGGCATTTAGGCGTACCAGTAGGTTTTTCCGTGAACGATACGGGCGATGGTTACGGTCGTGCAATCGTGCTCGCGAGCAAGGTCTGCCTGTGTCGCTTCCCCGCTCCAGTATCGGCGTTTTATGGCCGACGCTTGTGCGAGCGTGAATCGGAGGCCCCGGCCGGGTCGGGCTTTATCTTCCGCGTAAAGGACCGAGGCCGAAACGATGCCGCGGCCGGGGATAAAATGCTCCCCCGGCCGCAATTCCCTCCCCCGGTCCCACTCACTGAGCGGCCCGAATTTGGTCTGGACGAGTAATGGCTGCATACCTGTAGCTTATACCATTTGTCGTAGCCTGTCAAGTGCGGCGGCTCTTTTCTCATAATTCGTAACACGAATCGGGAGGGTCCATATACTTACTAAGTCGAACCGCGATTAGAGCTTCCGCCGTAAATCGGTTGCGGGGAACGATTTACGACGACGAGGACGTAGTAAGTATAGTAACCTTCTTTATTCTCTTTTATCTATAAAGAAAAAGAAAAAGAAAGAAAAAAGAAAAGATTTGTATAGGTTTATAGGGAACGGCTCCTCGGCGGCGGGAGCGCAGAAAATCTGGTCGGCCCACTTGACCGCACACGAATCGTGTGATACAATACAGGAAACGATCCTCTCGGAGCCGCCCCGTGGACCCGCACGTACATGCCTTGCAACGCGTCGCTGGTCTCTACGACCGCCGCACGTGGGAGCGGCAGGACACAATCGTCGTTCGCTGGCCCGGGGACGGCCGCTACTCGGTCATCGAGTTCACCGACGCGCCGCAGGACGAGAGCGCGGGCTTCGTCGCCCGCGATCGCGCCGACGATTGGGTCGTGTACCCGTCCGGCCTCGTGATCCCGTATTCGCGCGTCCCGTGGGTCTGGCGCGTCACAGATCGTGAGTTCAGGCTCGGCAACGCGGTGCAGGCCGCCACCTATGCCGCGCGGATGCGGATCGACCCGTACACGGTTTTCCCGGTGCCCGCGCAGAACTTGCACGGTTTGCAGGTGCGAATCGATACAGACAACCGCTGGCTGTACAAGTTCGTCAGCCCGCGATCGTTCCCCGCGTGGGCCGGACTATGAACGAAGAGCTACGTCTTCTCCTCGATGCGACGATGCTCGACGAAGGTGCGTGCGACACGGCGCTCCTGGTCGCCGCCGACTGGTGCGCCGAGCGCGACATGCACCGCGAAGAGTTCGTCCTGCGCAAGCTCGCAGCGAACCCCGACAGACTGGCGACCGGTTCGCGCGTGTATGGCACGCCGGGGGCGGATAGCGACTGGGACTGGGCGATCCTGTGCGACAAGACCGAGTTCGAGCGCCAATGGGCTTTGGCTGGCAAAGCCGACTCGTTTTCGGGAGGGCACAAGGAACACGAGTCATCCCCGATGATCGAGAGCGCCGCGCGATTCGGGCCGATCAACGTCATCCAGGTCTCCGAGAAAGAGCAGTTAGCGGCGTGGCGCTTGGCGACTCACGCTTGCTGGCGTTTATCAAAAATGAAAGGCCGCCTGACCCGAGATGAGTCCGTCGCCGCCTTCAAGCTTGCCGAGAGCACCCTAGTAAAACATAGTTATACATAATATAACCGCGTTCCGATAACAATAACGGGGGACGAGATAGTTATACACTTAAACGCTCGCCGGATGGTGAGAACGATAGCCGGCCCATAATCGCGTGATTCGCTGTGACCGCTGAATATTGCATGACCCTCGCCCGGCGCGTGCTAAAGCCGCTGGCGAACAGATTGCCCTCGGGCGTGACCTTGCAGGATGCCACGCAAGACGCCTGCTTGCTGATCCTGACCCTCGCCAGCCAAACCGACCGCTGTCCGCCGCAGGTGGCGTTCGAGGCGTGGATCGTGCGTAGGGCGCGCGGAGACTTGCAGGACCAGTACGCCCGCAAGTACGGCGACGCGATGGCTCACGTGTTGCCCGGAGCGCCCACGGAGCGCCTGACGTACCCCTCTGCGCCGGACGAGCGGCTCGACTTTAACGCCGCGGTCGAGGAACTGCCCGAAACGTGGCGGGACACAATCCGGCTCCACCTAGCCGGAGCGACGCAGAAGGAGATATCGCTTACGATCGGCGTGAGCCAGCCCTACGTGTCCCAGATTCTCAAGAAGGCGCGTGCGCGCCTGAAAGAGAGACTCAAAGGATGACTGAAGAATTCAAGCCCGGCGACGTGGTGATGCTGCGGTCCGGCTCGCCCCGCCTGACCGTATACAGCGTAACCGCGGATAGCGTCAGGGCCGTCTTTTGGGGCAAGAGAGAGCCGGTTGCGGTCACGATCGCCGCGTTCGCGCTAAAGCGGGTCGAGGAGGGGCAGCGCGATGATGCTGCATGAAGAACTGGTCCGGCTCGGCCCGATTCGGAATACCCGGCGCCTCGTCCGGCGCAACAAACCGTGCCTGTTCTGCACGAGCGGGCGCAAGTTCAAGCGCTGCCACGGCGCTCCAACGCGCGGCCCGATCCCGACGAAGACGAGGGAGAAGCTGTGATTCTCCTCGCTTTCCCGCTCGCCTGCGTGATTCTATGGCTGGCGGTTATTATTGACCGCCGGTGGAACCGATTGTATTCATGTTGGGGCTGCGGCCGGCTCGCTCACGCCGAATACTGCCGCGAGTGCCGTGATGAATACGAGACCCTTGTCCGATCTCGAGCGTCAGCCGAACGGCCCTCCCGGCTGTCAAATCGAACGCGTTGACGACCGTAAGACAACCTATCTCTGCGACAAACCGTCACGATTCGTGTGGTCCGTCCATGACGTGAAGGTCCACGTCTGTCGCTCGTGCCGTGAGTGGCTCGCCACGCTTGAGGCCCTCGGCCGGAAAATCACATGAACTTGCCTTTCAAGCTCACGATCAGCAACACGAATCCCTACGGCCTCCTGTGGAACCCGTGGGGCACGGCCGTAGCGAACAGCGTCAACAACGCGGTTCTCACCGGCTTGTCCGCCGACTTGCAGGCGTTCTACAACCTGCTCATGCGCACCGACGGCTGTTACTGGCTGACGGGCATGAACGTCATGGGCGACACGGTTGACGCGAAGGTCTCGCTCGGAATCTGGAATACGCTGACGAGCGCCGGCCAGTTCGATGAACTATACCCGGTCGTCGCGACCGTCGTCGCTGGCGGGGGCGCCGCGCTTCGCTTCCACGGCTCGGGCATCTATCTGCCTGTCGATGCGCAGCACGTCCCGTGCTTCAAGTACACGCCCGTCACCGGCACCGTCACGATTACCGGCGACCTGAGCCTGCACCCGATCGTCTACGCGAACGGAAACACGTCTTTCGGCGCAACCGTCGTCGTGGCTCCCACCAAGATCCTGCTCGACGAACAATCCGCCGCCGCAATCACCGACGAAGCGACGCCCGCCTCGAACCTGATCGAAGAGTAACCCATGTCCAAAATCAGTGCCTACGCGGCTCTCACCGGGCCGAATATCGCGTCCGACGACGTTATCGCGATCGTCGATACCAGCGCGACTGCCACGAAGAAAATGGCCGCCGACCAGATTCTCCAGGGCGCGCTCCTCGCGGCGTCCTCGAAGATCCTGGACACGAACGGCAACGAACTCACCAGCTTCACCACGAACGGCAGCGCGGTCAACGAGTTCACCATCGCGAACGCGGCGACGGGCAACCGACCCGTGCTCAGCGCGACCGGCGGGGATACGAACGTCGGAATTGGCCTGACGCCAAAAGGGACCGGCGGCGTCGTCCTGACCGGGAACAGCACCCAGCTTCTGACTGCGGGCGCGAACGGGACCACTAACCCGGTTCTCCAGGTCGATGCGAACACGGCCAGCGTCGCCACGGGCCTCAAGCTCACCGGCGCCGCCGCAGCCGCGGGCGTGGACCTGACCGTTCTGTCCTCGGGCACGAACGAGAACCTGACGATCAACGCGAAGGGCAGCGGGACGATTACGCTGAACTCGACGGGTACGGGGAACGTGAAGCTCGGCGTCGCCACGCTGAGCTTTCCGACCGCGGGCATCCTCGCGGACACGAACGGCAACGAGCTTATCAAGTTCCCTTCGACCGTGGCGTCCGCGGTGAACGAATTCACCGTGACCAACAGCGCGACCGGCAACCCGGTTCTGATCGCGGCCACCGGCGGCGACACGAACGTCGGCGTCAAGATTAACGCGAAGGGTTCGGGCACAATCACCCTGAACGACGTGGGCACCGGCAACGTGGTGACCAGCGTCCCGATTGTAATCACCAGCGCCAGCGCCAACGCGTTCGCAGTCGGGCGCCAGGGCACGACTAACCCGGGTTTCCTGGTCGATGCGTCCACTGCCACGAACGTGACCGGCATCAAGATCACGCCGGCCGCCGCAGCCGCAGGTGTTGACGCGTCCGTGATTAGCTCAGGCACGAACGAGAACCTGACGATCAACGCGAAGGGTTCAGGTACGATCGACCTGAACCCGACCGGGACGGGGAACGTGACCACCGCCCGCGGCGTCCTTTCGCGCAGCGCCACGGCTGGTATCGGCTACGCAACCGGCGCAGGCGGGACCGTGACCCAGGTAACGAGCCGTACGACGGGCGTTACGCTCAACACGATCGTGGGCGAAATCACGCTCGTCTCTGCCGCCGGGTCCGCGACGTGGCAGTCGTTCACCGTCACGAACTCGGCCGTCGCCGCCACCGACCGCGTGATCGTCAACCAGAAGAGTGGGACCGACCTGTACATGACGCATGTGACCGCGCTCGGCGCCGGTTCCTTCCGCATCAGCTTCGCGACCACGGGCGGCACCACGACCGAGCAGCCCGTCTTCGGCTTCACCGTCATCAAGGGCGTCGCCTCCTAAAGGTTCATGAACCATGTCAAAAGGCAATACGTTCGAGAACGACCTGCTCAAACTCATCTTCAACGCGACCGCGATCGCCAACATTGCGGACAACGCGGCAACGTCTCCGCTCACCAACCTGTACGTCTCGCTTCACACAGGCGACCCGACGGACACAGGGAACCAGACAAGTAGCGAGGCCACGTACACGAGCTACGCGCGCGTCGCGGTGGCACGAACGAGCGGCGGCTGGATCGTCACGAGTGAGACGGTGAACCCGGCCGCGACGATCACCTTTCCGACCTGCACCGGCGGGTTGAATACCGCGACTTACTTTGGAGTCGGCACCGCGTCGAGCGGGACGGGTAAGCTGCTCTATTCGGGCCAGATCACCACGCCGGCCGGCGGTATCGTTATCAGCAATACGGTCATCCCCGAACTGACGACCAGCACCGCGATCACCGAGGACTAATCCGTGGCCGATACGCGCGTCACCAGCCTCACCGCGCTGTCAGCCCTCGCGACCGGCGACGTATTGTACGTCGTTGACGTGTCCGACACGACGGACAACGCCGCCGGCTCAAGCAGGAAGACGACCCTCGCCGATCTGGTTGCTTCGCTCGGCCTCGCCCGCACCCTCTTCGACCATTACGCCGACGCGGGCAACAGCGGGACGAGCGAGACAGACTTGTACTCGGCGACCCTCGCGGCGAACACACTGGCCGCGAACGGGGACAAGATCGCCGCGTTCTACTCGATCAACGTGACCGGCTCAGCAACCGCGACTAGCCAATTTAAGGTCTACTTTGCCGGCACCGCGCGCTTCGACTCGGGCGCGCTCTCCCTGTCCTCCTCCAGCAACTGGCAGTGCTGGGTCGAGATGGTGCGCACAGCCTCGACGACCGGACGAATCACGGTCTCATTGCAAGCCCCCGGCGCCGCGGTCGCGATCTACACGACCGAAGCGGACATGACGAGTCTCGACTTTACGACAACCAACGTAATCAAGATCACGGGTACGCGGGCGGGCGCCGGCGCCGCCTCCAACGACATTCTCGCCAAACACGGGTACGTGCAGAAAATCCCCGGAGCGTAACACGCCCCTCTACGCCGTCGGCCAGTTTGTCAAGGTCATCACGTCCGCGATCTAAGGAGCATTCATGCCAGCCGGTGTCAGCCTGAACCAGAACCAGATCGACCAGGAGCTTGCGTCTCGCATCCGGCAACTAAACCGACTCGGATTCGAGTTGAGGAAAATCAAGGAGACGTTCGACCGGCTCGGGTCCACCGGCCTGATCGAGTTGCCTACCGGTGGACGAACGCCCTGGACTACCGAGGACGTGGCCCAAATCCGTCTGGCGGTGAATGCGCTCGTCGCCTATTTCGACGGGTTCAGTGAGGGCGACAACGCCGCGATCAAGGCGCTGCTCGATTCGCTGGCCGGGTTCGGGTTCTAAGGTGAATTGTGGCCCTATCCCGCACTGATTACGCGACCACGATCGTCGGAGCCGGGGCGAGCATCACGACCGCCTCGTTCACGCCGCCGGACAATTCTCTTCTGGTCGTCACGGTCATAGGGATGAGGGATGCCGACAGAGCTTTTACGGCCGCAAACGTCACCATCAGCGACTCTCTGTCCGGGACGTGGACAGTTCGCAAAACTCAAGACAACACGCTCGGCTATGACACGCAACTTGGGTTTTGGACGCGCACAGTAACGACCGGCGCGTCCATGACCGTGACTGCGACGAAAGGGGCCGGGGACTCGAATCCCATTCAGTGGGCAATCAAAGTCGTGGCCTACACCGGTTACGACACGGGGACGCCAACGGGCGTGACCGGTGGTGCGAATAACGGGCCTTCGTCCGGCTCATACAACCCGTCGCTGTCCGGGTCACCTGCGTCGTCGAGCGAGGTACTCGCGATCGTCGGCGGAACGGTCACCGCCTTCGGTGATTGCTATCCGGTCGTCGGTACCGGGTGGACGACCGTAGCCGCCATCAACGCATCGAGTTATTTCGGCGCCCATCTGGAGAGCCGCACCGGGTCCACGACGGCCTCGGTCTTGTGGGACGACGTGCTCGGCCCGTCGAGCAACGACACGTACTACAACGGCGTTACCCATTTTATCGCCCTGGAGATTCTGGCCGCGGCGACGACCACACGGGAGCAAGAGGGTTTCCGATTCCGCAACGACGACGGCTCGGAGACGGGAGCGACCTGGGCCTCCGCGCAAGATGCCAACCTGACCGCGCCGTTGGGCGCCAAGCGGCTGCGGCTGCTGGCAAACGCCACCGGCGACCCCGCGTCCGCGGCCTACACGCTCCGGTATCAGAAGAACGGCGCGGGCGGCTACACGGCTGTCCCAACCGTGTCAGGCTCGTCTCCGAGTCTCAGTTATGGCACGATCGGGACGCTGACCTACGCGGGCGGCACCGCGCCAACCAGTATCGCCCCGCCGTATCCAAGCGGGATCACCAGTAATTCGTGTCTGGTCCTGCTGATCGGCCAGAAGCCCACGACGGCCAACGGTGGGACCGTCACAACGCCTTCCGGCTGGACACTGCAAACGTCGCTCACCGGGGCCAACGACGGGGACACCGGTGGGTACACGACAACGCTGGGCGCCGACACGGGCAACACGAACATTTTCGTGTACACGAAGGACACGGTGACCGGAAGCGAGTCGGGAAACCTGACGGTCACGATTAGCGATACGGACGCGGTCTGGGCAACGATCATCCGTTTCCAGTCGTCGGATACCTGCACATGGAGCTACTCGGCTGCGGCGGGCAAGGACACGAGCGCCGGGAACGTCTCGATCGCCACGGGATCGATGACCGTGGCCTCGGGCGATTACGTCCTTGGGGCCATGTGCATTCCGACGGACGTGACCACGCCGACTCAGTTCAGCAGTGAGGCGTTTTCCCAGAGTGGGACGACGTTTGCCGGCGCCACCGAGATTGGTGAGCCGGACACCACTCTCGGTAACGATCTTGGCGGGTTCATCTGTTATAGCAGCGCCTCGTCGGGGTCGGGGTCGGGTGCGGTCACTCTCAGCGCAACCGCGGGCGGCACCACAACGAACGTCCGCGGCCCCGGCCTCGTCCTGCGGATTCGGGCCGTCGCCATCGCGAACGAACTATACGTCTCGGCCTCATCGAACGTTACCGCGGGTGGCGAGGCGACGACTGCTCAACTCACCGCACCGTCAGGCAAATCCACGAGCGATTTTGTCACCGGGCGCATGTGGGACGACGAGAACGGCACCGATACGACCGACATTACAACCGACGACTACAGCGAGTTCGAGTGGTGTCTGACCGCGCAGTCGCCCGCCGTCAACGGTGATTACTACGAGTTCCGAGTGTACGCGGGCGCCGCGGCGCTCGACACGTACACGGTGACGCCGCGCTGGACAATCGGGTCGGTCGGTTCATTCATCCCGTTCCGCCGAGTATCGCGAAAACTATTGCGAGCCTCTCAGTGAGCAGTGTCATGATTCGTGAAAACCAGCGGGTACTCGTCGTCGGCCCGCGCCAGCGCACGGTAAAGAACAAGCGCGACGTAGCGATCGGAACCGCCCCAGCTTCGGCCCAACTCGGTCGGTACGGCACGGTCGTCGGGTTCGACGGACCCACCGCGCTTGTGAAGCTCGACGGTGAGGACACGCGGCCCCGGGCCTTTGCCCTCGCCGACCTGAAGGGACAATAAGATGGGCCGTATCTACCGCGTCCCGTTCTCCGCAACAAGCGTGAGCGCGGCGGTTGACGTGTTCGAGATTCTCGCCGCGACCGGTAAACCGTTCGTTTTGCACCGAATCAATATTGCGCAGTCGTCCGACTATGGCGACGCGGCGGCCGAGGGCCTCTCTGTCCTCGTCAAGCGTGCGACCGGATCGTACACGAGCGGTTCGGGCGGCTCGACGGTCACGCCGACGAAGAGCACGAACGACCCGTCCGCGGGACCGACACCCGAGATATGTAACACGACCCAGGCCGCCGCGGGATCGGGAGCACTCACCACGATCCACGCCGACGCGTTCAACGTGCAAGGCGGGTGGGAATTCCTGCCGACGGTTGAGGAGCGCGCGAGCCTCACGTTCCTTGCCGCCGAGGCCGTCGTCGTGTCGATCACCGCCCCTGCCGACGCGATCACGCTTTCGGGTACGTTGGTCTTCGAGGAGCTATAACGTGCCCCGCGCCCTCTTCCGCCCGGCTCGTGCGAACCCGCGAAGGTCGCGCAGACGGACCACGGCGGGGGGCGCGGTCGCTTCGTACTGCTGGCTGCACCAGAACGGGACCGACCACCTTGTTCTCCAGGACGGCTCGGGTTGCATCTCGGTCCAAACCCTGCCCGGGAACACGACCATATCCGGGTACGGCACCGCGGCCGGGTCGTGCTCGGTGGTCGGCGTCGGACGCAGCAAGGTCGGGGCTTCCGGGACGGCCGCGGGAACCTGCACGGTAACCGGCGTCGGTCGAAGCAAGGTCGAAGCGTCGGGCACCGCAGCCGGAACATGCACAGTAACCGGCGTCGGACGCAGCAAGGTCGAGGCTTCCGGGACAGCAGCGGGAACAGCCACAGTAACCGGGGCTAGTCAAGCCAAGTGGGAGGCGTTCGGCACCGCACCCGGCTCGTGCTCAGTCACTGGCGTTGGCCGGAGCAAAGTCGAAGCCTCCGGAACCGCCGCGGGAAGCTGCACCGTCGGCGGCGCAAGTCGAGCGCGATGGGAGGCGTTCGGGACCGCCGCGGGAGCCTGCACCGTAACCGGCGTCTCGAATGCTGGTCAAGGCTCCGGCACCGCAGCCGGTACGTGTACCGTCACGGGCGCGGGGCGCTCGCGAGTAGAAGCCTTCGGCTCCGCGGCCGGCACGAGCACGGCCACGGGTATCGGCCCCGGCGGGCAGGGATTCGGCACTGCCTCCGGCGGCTGCACGGTAACCGGCGCCGGCCGGTCGCGAGTCGAAGCGTTCGGCACTGCCTCCGGCGGCTGCACGGTAACCGGCGCCGGCCGGTCGCGAGTCGAAGCGTTCGGCTCCGCCGCGGGCACAAGCGCCCCAGTGGGCGTCGGTCGGAGCAAAGTCGAAGCGTTCGGCACGGCCTCCGGCGGCTGCACCGTAACGGGCGCGGGTCAGTCGCGTGTAGAAGCGTCCGGGACCGCCGCGGGTACTAGCACCGCCAACGGAATCGCCCGTAGCCAGGCATTCGGCACCGCCGCGGGCGGCTGTACGGTAGCCGGCGCGGGGCGCTCGCGGGTCGAAGCCTCGGGCACCGCCACAGGTACTTGTGCCGTCGCGGGCGCGGGCCGATCGAAGGTGGAAGCCTCGGGCACCGCGGCCGGAACATGCAGCGCCATAGGTATCGGGCGGGACGGCTCCGGCGGCGTCGGATCGGGCGGCAGTAATCTTCTCCTGGGGATCGGGCGATGATGGGTATCGGCGCACCCGTGGTCCGGTCGCGGTACAGAGTGGTCGTCCACGCCGATAACGCGGCTCATGACCGACTTGCCGCGCTCTCGACCGGCGAGCCAATCGAGTTTAGGCCCGGATTGTGGGTCGGCTCCTATTACGCGCCCGATCCGACGCCGCCGGAGGGCTGGTATCACTGGTGGGTCTACGACGGGCCTACGCTCCTCGCCACGAATGACAAGCTGACGCGTCACATGATCGGGCGGGTATGTGATGAACACGAGCTACCCGGACTTTCGACAAACAGATGACTATGGCTGCGGCCTCGTGTGCGTGGACGGCACGTTTCGGTTCTTCGGCGTCCGGGCCTCGGCCGCGCTGGAGGGCCTTGCCTCCGACCTGGACGGCACGCACCCGACGGCGATAGAGACCGTGCTACGAAAGTGCGGGCTGCATGTTCAATCGGGTAGAATGGGTCTCGCAGACCTTCGGCACCACACGAGTTGGGGCCGCGTCGTTCTAGCCCCCGTCAACCTGTACGGCGGGCATTGGGTTACGGTGCTGCGAGTTACCCGCGCGAGAGTCCACTACCATTGCCCCATTCAGGGACGGCGCCGCTGCGGCCCCGACGAATGGTTGGACATTTGGAACGACTCGACCCGCGCAGGCCACGCATACGACCGATGGGGAATCGCCGTCTGGAGCAAAGATGAGTAAGCCAGTCGCTGCCGTCCGGCTCGAAGAAACGATCACGCGAAACGCCGATCCGGACGTTCTCGAATTCGGACAGGTAATCGAAGGCGTTCGGGAGAAGCTCGCGAAGCTCTCCGAGACGCACTTTATCGTCGTCCTATCCCCGTCCGTCAAGTACGCGCGTGCGGCGAAGCTGCTTTATGTGTTCCTGACAGAACAAAATGTTCCGTTCGGCGACATTTGGCTCGGGGAAGGTCTTCCGAGCGCCTCTCTCTGGATCGACAATAATGCCAAAACTCTCTGACGAAGAACTGTCCGTAACCATCTTGGACCGATACGTTTCGGGCCTGGAACCGGCGGCGATTTGTAAGGAACTCGGGTGCGATCTTCTTACAGTTCGTTCCGCGATTCGTGAAGCCGCGCGACAGGTCCGCGAGAGTCTGCACGACTTGCTCCAAGAGCGGTTCATGGCGCAGGATTGCGGACTGCGGAAGGTGATCGCGCGGGCGATGGCGGTGCTGGAGAAGGGTTTCTGCCCGAAGGCCGCGAGCGCCGTGATCGCCGCTTACGAGCGCCAGTCGCGCCTCCTCGGCCTCGACCGGGCGAAGCTGGACGACACGCACTCTTCGATCGCGTGGATGCAGAAGCTGACCGAGCAGGAACTGCGCGATCGGGCCAAAGCGCTCGGGATCAAGCTCCCCGAACCGATCGCGCCCGTCGCCTAGCCGTATTGAACGCAGAGAATTCGCTCGGTCTGCGCGGGACTGGTCGCGACCCACTCGACGTGGCGGTAGTCGTAGGAGAGACCGAGTTCGCGTTTGACGAGGCTGTTGGCCTCATAAGCACCCGCGGCCAGGACCATTGCCCGGCGAACCCGCGGGATCGGATCGCTGTAATCGGCAGCGGGAAACGTTAACAGGTAGACCTGCATGGCAAAGCCCTCCAAACAGCCCGCCGGCCCAACGCAGGCCGAGCGGGCTATTTTGTTTCGACTCATGTACGACTCGTCGCTCTTTCAGGCTCACCCGATCGTCGTGTCTAACGTCCGAGCGACCGTGGAGGAACTGCTTGTCCTCCTCGGCCGCCCGGATCTTGCGGATCTTTGGTCGGACGCGGAGAAGCTCGCTAAATCCTAGCCCCCAGCCGGTCGCCGTGGTACTGGGCCTCGCTCGCCCACTGGGCCTGAGCACCGTGGCGGGGACTCGGCGAAGGGCCGTATCGCCTCCGCAGCCGGTGCATGGTCTCGATCAGTTCACTCTGCACGCTCTGATCGACCGGGTTCAGGGCCTCAGCGAACTCTTCCCCGCGGGCACGCTTCTCCCAGCAGTCCGAGAGAAAGTTCATCTGCGGGACGGGGATCTTACCGCACTCTTCCTTCCAGGGGATGCCGTTAGCCTTGTACGCCGCCTTAAGACGCTTCCGGGCCAGCTTCGTCTCGGTCTCGTTCATACAGTCTCCTGAAGAAAGCTCTCGGGTCATCAGACACGAGGAGCGACCACGGCAAGGGCAACTCATCCTCCACGTACCCGAAGAGGGCGGCGGAAGGGCATCTACCGGCGGCGGTCTGCCGTGCGATTGACAGCCACGCGGTAAGGTCAGGGACGGGCGTGAACGGCTCAGGGGGAACGGCGTCCGTGTGAACGAGCCATTCGGCATACCACCCGTCGTCGGCTTTCGTCAGTGCGATTGCGTGCGAGGGCACCCAGGACATAGTGCGTTGCGTCAGCCGGATTCGACCTTCTGAAAGAAGGAAGACGGCCGAAACACTATCACCGAACCAGGCTTTTAAGATCCGGCGGCCCCGTTCGTAACGCACTGCTGTTTCACGGTTCATGAAGGTACTATACGGCGCATTCATGGACGAGTCAAGCAAAATTCTGGAAAAAGTCGAACTGGCCGAGTGGCTCGCACAAGAGTATAGCAAACGCTCGCTCGCGTACTTTCTCGACCAAATCGTCATCAATGCGTCGCCCGAGCCGCGACGGTTCGGCGCCTGCGCGGATGCGTGGCAGCGCGAACTCGTCGCCCCGATGGTGCCGGCTATCGACGACCTTGCGGGGCTGACGCGTGGATACCGCGGCCCCCGGCGGTTCATGCAAATCCTCGCGCGCGGGCACAACAAGTCGAGTCTCGAAGCGTGGATCGCCGCGTTTCTGCTCATCGCCTCGAAGCGGAGGATCAAGGGTTACATTCTCGCGACCGACAGCGACCAGGGCCGACTCATTCTCGAAGCGATGGGCGACCTGATCGCGATGAACGATTGGATCGCGAAGGCCCTCGACGTAACGAAGAACGTAATCACCGGTCCGGCCGGGTTCATCCAGGTTCTCTCCTGCGACGCGGCCTCGGCGATGGGCCTCCGCGGCAACTTTTACATTGCCGACGAGTTCGTTCACTGGAAACGGCAGAAAGAATGGAACGCTCTTGTCACGGGTCTCGGGAAGGTGCGCCCCACCGTGTTCGTCGCAATCTCGAACGCGGGCCTGATCGACTCGTGGCAACACACGGCGTACCGGGAAGCCGTAGCCAACCCGAGGACGTGGACCGTCTTCCAGCGCCCGGGGACGCTCGCGACGTGGCTCGACCCAGAGACGATCGAGGAAGACCGGAGACTGATTCCGCCAAGTGAGGCGCGAAGGCTGTACGACAACGAGTGGATCGACCCAGCCGAGGAACACGATTATCTGCGCCGGAGCGAGACGGGCGCGTGCGCCGCGCTGGGTGAAGCCCTCGGTCTCGTCTACCGGCCCCGCAAGCAGTACGGCGTCGATAACTATGTCGCGGCGATCGACTACGGGCCGAAGCGGGACCGGACCGCGCTCGTCGTGATGCACCAGAACACGACGCGGAAGCTGGTGATCGACCGGCTCGACGTATGGGAGGGGAAGAGTCGCGAGGGCGGAACGGTTCTGGTCCGCGACGTGGAGGACTGGGTGCGGACGATCCAGGCCAAGTTCGCCCCGCGCGTGTTTGTGGTCGATCCGTACCAGATGGAGGGCACGATCCAGTGGATGCAGCGCGAAGGCATCCCTGTCGAGCCGTTTAAGTGTCGCGGCGGGGCGGGGAACTATGAGCTTGCCCAGCAGCTTCGCGCGCTCATCGTCTCCCAACGGCTCGCGTGGTATCCGGGCGCCGGCACCATCGGGACCGAGACGCTGGAGGACGAACTGGTCGGCCTGCGCGTTAAGAAGATGACCTACGGCTTTCGCTTCGACCACGAGAACCAGAAGCACGACGACAGGGCTGTTGCTATCGGCATGGCCGCGCTCAAAGCGGTCGGATTTGAGGCGACAGACCCGGCTTCACTCGTAATGCCGCCCAGGCTAGAGCAGCGCGATCGTCCGCCTCGCGACGCGATCTAGCCAGTCCGTCGGGTCCGCGTCGAGCAGATTCAGAAAGTCTTTTTCGGTGGTCATATTCTAAGCCCCAAACAGCCGATTATAAGGTAGCCTCGCCGCGGGTGGTCCCCCGAATGTCACGTCCCTTCCGGCGGACCCGGTAAGCCCTCAGTGCAACCGAGCCGGAGACGAGAGGGCCGTAGGTGGACGCGATCTACCTACGGCCCTCTTTCTGTTCATGACGCAGCGATGCAACCATTCGGAGCGGATAAAAGGCGTCTCCGCGTCCCGCAGTCGGCCCAGCAACCAGTGATTCTCGGGCAACCCGGCATCTTGTAGCGCGTCCGCGACGATCGGTAGGTACGGCACCTGCCGGCTTGGTTGGACGAGGGCGAGGACGGTATCCGTCAGATATTCAATAGGCAACGCTTCTCCGATCGGGCCGAGGAAGGCGAGCGCCATACGGTTCCAAAGAGTCGGCCCGGTCGCCAATGGGTCCGGGCAGAGCCGTAAGACTATGTGGCCCGCCTTGCAGTAGCTTCTCTGCCTGGGTTGTATGCTCTCGTCTTCGCATGAGGGCGACCATAGCCCGGCTCTTGCGAACGCCCGCGCGAGCGGCCATAAGTCGGGGAGCGCGCGAATGTCGGCCCCGGCCAGGTACGTGTAGTATAAGCCCCACCAGGGCGACCGCGTAGTTAGGCGACCGCGAGCGACTAACCTGTCCATGACCGGATCGACCCAGCGCATCGTTTTAGCCCTATCCACGCTCGCCCCTCCTCAGTGAACTCGACCCGATCGGGTTGGTGGACAGACCCCGCCCTCGGATCGGATTATACGTCACCCGCACTCGCTCAGTCAAGCCCGGTTGGTCGGTTCCAGTAAACCTGCACCCGTTTCACGATTCGTGATCCATGAAAAGCACAGAACTCACCGCGGCTGAGCACGGCCTTCCTGGCGTTTCCCTGCCTCCGGTCGATCCAAAGGGGCAGCCGGTTGGGAACGCCATGTTCCCTGTGCCCCACGTTTCTACCTTCCAGGGCGGCGCGAACTGGTCGAACCGCTCCTACCTGTCGTGGTTCGACGAGGCGCTAGCGCATAGTCGCGAGAACGCGGAGCGAATGCGCCTGGACCCGGTAATCGACGCATGCCTGCGCCTGCGCACGTACCCGACCAGCCTCCTGACGACCCACATTGACCCGGACGACGACGAAGACCAGTTCGAGATTCAGTGCGCGATGCGGGCGCAGAAGCTACTCACTAACATGCCCGGCTTTCTCTTCGCTAAGCGGTGGCTGCTCGACGACGGCACGTTCAAGGGCCGGAGCGCCGTGCAGGTTCGCTGGCAGTGGGTCGCGAAGAAGGATACGCTCTGGCACATGCCTACGGGCTTCAAGATGGTAGACGGCGACAAGCTCACCTTCGCCTGGGACGATCGCGTCGGGATTCTCGTCAACTCGTCCTTCAGCGCCCCGATCGACCGTCTAGCCACGAGCGAGCGCGGGCGCGTGTACTATGCGACGCCCGCCGAGCGCGAGCAACTCGTTGTCCACGAGTTCGAGCCGGAGGACAAAAGCTTTTACCGCGAGCAGCAAGCGGGTGCGATCCACGGCACCGGGCTGCGCGGACGGCTCTACTGGCTCTGGGCGCTCAAGAACCGTGTGTGGGCGATGGGGATGGATTTTCTCCAGTGGTTCGCCCGCGGGCTGATGGTTTACTACTTTAAGGCCGGCAACGAGGAGCATTACAACCAGATCAAGGCATGGGTGGAGGCGCAGGACGGATCGAGCGCGCTCTTTATGCCGTGGCTCCCAGGACCGTCGGATGCCGGCTACAAGCCCATTGAACGATTCGAGGCATCGACGGCCTCGCCCCAGTTCATCCAGTCGCTGATTACTCAGTATTTTGACGATCTGTTCAAGCTCAACATTCTCGGCCAGACTCTGACGAGTGGCACCGCGCCAACCGGTCTCGGCTCCGGCGTGGCCCAGGCGCACCAGAGCACCTTCGAGAACTTTGTTAAGTACGACGCGATTGCGCTCGGCGAGACGCTTACACGCGACCTGCTCGTGCCGTTCTACCGCGTTAACTTTCCGGGCGTCCGCCCCGGTCGCTGGGTCTTCGAGACGGACGACCCGAACGTGCAGCAGATGATCGAGAACGCACAAGTCATGTACCAGATGGGGGCCGCGATCCCGGAGGAGACGCTCCTGGAGGCCGCGGGTATCCCGAAGCCAAAGACCGGGCAGACGATTCTTACCGACGTGCAGCCGATGCAGCCGGCCGCGGTCGGCGCCGTGCCGAACAACACGCCGGTGCAACTCAGCCTGCGCCAGTGGGCCTCGGTTTGCCAGGCCGCCCGAAACGGCGACAGGAGGGCGGCCCGCCTTCTCCTGTCGCGAAAGATACACGTTCCGGTTCTCGCGGCCTAGTTCCAGTTAAGCTCCTGGTCCGGGTCGATCTTCGCAGCCGCGCCTTCGCCCGGCAGGGTCGGCTCGCGGTCGTTGTATGGCTCAATCTTCGCCCAGCGGATCGGGTGGCCGTTGGTATCGAACTCTTGAATCGCGTAGCCGTTCGGCTGCCCGTTCGTCGCAACGCCGTGGGTGACGACGGTGGCGTCAGTGTTCATCCAGCGGTCTGCCAGTTCGTCGTCGGAGCCGTCCAGTCGATCCGCATCGGGCGGCGGGCGGTCCGCGGCGAACGACTCGAACAGCCCGACGGGCCAGGAGAAGGCCGGATAGCTCATGATGAGCAAGAACCGGTTTTCACGATTCGTGGACCTTGCCATTGGCGTAAGCCTCCAGAATGTACTTGATGCGGGATCGAGGGTTGCCGATCGAGCGGTAGTCGGCCCAACCCGCGAGCCATGGTAGCTGATACCCGTAGTACGGATACTCTTCTGAGTCTGGTTCGGTGATGCAAATCTTCACGAACCACTGCGTAATCGGGTAGCTGACTACAATCAGCCACCCTGGGTTGCCTCTCTCCTGGAGCCAGTCGCTGTAGGCCCGCTGTGCTCCCTTATCGTTCGTGTTCCGGGCGAGAGCACGCAGCAAAGCCGCGTGCTCGGTGCAGATTGGCGTCATGTGAAGAGCGGAGCCTCCGGATCGAACGCTTCATCTTCCTCGAACGGGCCGCCGCTGGGTCCGCANNACGGGAGCGGGCGGGTTTTCCGTGACGAACCGGCGGGCCTCGGCCTCCGAATCGTACACGCCGACCAGAAGCTCGTCGCTCAGGCCGCACAAGGCGACCGCATACTGTTTGTTGCGGGGCTGTTGCAGAGCCTCCATGTCTTCCTGGGAGCCGGCCAGGAGGGTAATGTTCTGGCAGCCTTGGATTCGCAAGCTCTGGCGATCCAATTAAGCATCTGTTGCCTCGTTGAGGGCGTTCCGCAGGTACTCATCCGTGTGGCCGCCCTTGAACCACTTGATGAGTGTTTTGACCAGGGCCTCGGATTCTTCGGAAAGCAGCGTGCTGTCGTCCTTCGCGGCCTGGGCGAACCGCTCCAGGTCTTTCACGTTCCGCTTGATCCAGCCCTTCTTTTCCTTTGGCTCGTCCGCTTCGCCCTCCTCGGTCTCGCTCTCTTCCGGTTCTGGCGTCCGGACCGCTTTCGCTCCGAGCAGGTCGCGGAGCAGGCCCTTCAAGGCCGGGCCGGAGACGGTGCCGCCCTCGACCGTGGCGTCGGCGACGAGCTTGAGTTGCTCCTCGGCCGTGAGCTTGTGCTTCGGCCCGAGCAGGGCGATCGACAGAGCCAGTTCACCGCGGTGAACTTTTTGCTGAATGTCTGGCGGGCACGACAGGAGCTTGGACAAGTCCATCACCCGGTTCTGGTTCGTGTAGCCGTAGTGCCGAGCGATCTTCGAGTCAGTCCATCCCATCGTCGTCCGAAGCTCAGACTGGGCCAGGGCTTCTTGCAGGTCGGTCGTGTCGGCCCGCTCCTGGTTTTCCTTGATCGACCGCAGGAATGCTTCGTCCGGGTCGGAATCGACGACTTTGAGCCACACGGTCGCGTCCGGGTCGTGGAACGTCGTGGTATCACCCGTGTCCGGGTCGGTCGCGGTGAACCCGTTGCGGAGCAGGCACACGGCGTCGAGCCGGGTGAAACCGTAGACGAGTTCGAGCGTCTCGTCTTCCAGTCGCCGGGCCTCGCACGGTTCCAGTTGGCCGTGCTTCGCGATGCTGATTGCACGATTCGTGACCGTCTGCTGGTAGTTCGGGGCGTCAATCATCCGACTGTTCCGGCCCCACTTCAGGTCGCTTGGGTGGACCCGTAGGGTTTCCACGTGCTTCGTCTTGTGCTCGGTGCTGATCTTCGCGGACATGGTTTTCTCCGTGTGGTTGTGGGCGAATTCTACACCGCGTCGGCGGCCAAGTCAAGAAGAAAAACTATCCCCCTCGATCGCTTTTCGGGCGAGGGTTGCTAAGTCGAGCTTCCCCGCCCCCGGCGACGCCGCCTCCCCTGCCGCTTCCGCCGCCGCCGCCGCCGCCCACGCCGCCAATACCGCCCCCCACGCCGCCCACTCC
>FRDC01004907.1_pt2 | contig 46618 bp, 43 predicted proteins | sample 1106171 | NCBI WGS metagenome assembly FRDC01 (sample SAMEA3930566, study PRJEB13176) | freshwater metagenome | biome: Drinking water system; feature: drinking water; material: water | place: Singapore | collected 2014-12-20 | reverse complement strand
AAGTGGTGGATCATGGCTTCCATGGACTGCTTCATCAGCTCGCGCTTGGGCGGTGTAATTTTAGGATCCGAAGTGGCAACATCACCCTTGGGTAACTTGGCAAGGCATTGCTTGATAATCCGCAGGCTTTGACGCATTTCCTCCATACGTACGAGGTAGCGGTCGAAGCAATCGCCATGCTTGCCCACGGGAACATCAAAATCAAGCTGATCATAAATTTCATACGGTTGGGATTTGCGCAAATCCCAGGCTACACCGGAACCGCGCAGCATGGGGCCAGAAAACCCCCAGGCCAACGCGTCGCTAGCGCTGACCACACCCACATCCACCGTGCGCTGCTTCCAGATGCGGTTGCCGTCAATCAGCGTGGCCACATCGTCGATCACCTTGCCGAAACCGTCAACAAAGCGGGCGATATCATCCTCCATGCCGCGCGGAATATCCTGATGAACGCCGCCAGGGCGAATATACGCCGAATGAAACCGCGCGCCGGATGCGCGTTCGTAAAACTCCAGAATTTTGTCGCGTTCCTCAAAGAACCACAGCAGCGGTGTGGTCGCACCAATGTCGATAATCATCGCGCCGATATTGAGACAATGGTTAGCGATACGCGTGAGTTCGCAGAAAATAACGCGCAGATATTTCGCACGCAGCGGCACATCGCAGCCGAGCAATTTCTCCACCGCCAGCGCATAGCAATGCTCAAGATTCATTGGCGAAACGTAATCCAGCCGGTCAAAATACGGCACGGCTTGCAGGTAGGTCTTGTGCTCAATCAGCTTTTCTGTGCCACGGTGCAGCAAGCCGATATGTGGATCGGCACGCTCGATCACTTCACCGTCCATTTCAAGCACCAGACGCAATACACCATGCGCCGCCGGATGCTGCGGGCCAAAATTGAGCGTAAGGTTTTTAATGTCAACCTGGCGAGTCATACGCTCATCCCATCCAAAAATCGGTGCATGATATAAACATCTACAAACCCGTGCTTACGATGACGGAAAGATTTTGGCGCAATACCGATGATGGAAAACCCCATATGCCTCCATAACTCAACTGCACGCGTATTCGTTGAAACCACATAGTTGAATTGCATGGCCTTAAATCCAAGACTTTTGGCTTTTTCCATAGAATCATAGCACATGGCGGTGGCAATCCCTCGCCCACGATAATCTTTGTGCACCATGTAACCGGCGTTGGCGACATGGCCGCCAAGCCCGTAATGATTGGCCCGCAGACTGTATGTGCCAACAATCACGTTTTTTTCCTTGGCGACATATGTATGCGCAGGCGTGCCATGCGCAGCACGACCCATCCAGATTTCTCTGGCTTCCGCCTCGCTCGTTTCAGGCGCATAGGCGTAAGTATCGCCCGCCGACACCACATCATGAAACAGTGCCCAAATACCTGGCCAGTCCGCTGCCATGGCCGGCACGATCTCGTGATTCGTGATTCGTGATTCGTGATTCGCAATTTTATTCATCGCGCCGCTCATGATATTTTTTTATCCTTACCCAAGCCGTAATTCGCACCTTCCCAAGGCGAAAGGAAATCAAACGAGCGAAACGCCTGCTGCAGTTTTACTGGCTCATACACCACGCGCTTTTGAGTTTCGTCGTAGCGCATTTCCACATAGCCAGTGAGCGGAAAATCCTTACGCTGAGGATGGCCGTCGAAGCCATAGTCTGTAAGAATTCGACGCAAATCAGGGTGATTGGAGAAAAACACCCCATACATGTCCCACACTTCGCGTTCAAACCAATTGGCGGATGGGTAAACACCATCAACCGACGGTACGGGCGTTGTTTCATCTACCGCTATCTTTACGCGCACGCGCCAGTTTTTGGTGACGGACAAAAGATTATACACCACCTCAAACCGCTGTGGCCGCGCAGGATAATCCACGGCCGTAATATCCATCAGCTGCTGCAGCTGGCATTCCTCATCATCACGCAGATAGGTCAGCAGCGGCACAATGTGCTGCGCAGGCGCCCACACCACAAGTTCGCCACCGGCGATTTCCCATCGCAGCACACGATCCGGTAGCGTGTTGGCAATTGTTTGGCCGAGATGCTCGAGCGAATGGCTCATCCGCGCCTCACGATACTGGAAGTGCGACGGATTTTTTTCTGCAATTGCAGCAAGCCATAGATCAGCGCCTCCGCCGTAGGCGGGCAGCCAGGCACATAAACATCCACCGGTACAATACGGTCGCAGCCGCGCACCACACTATAGGAGTAGTGATAATACCCACCGCCATTGGCGCAGGAACCCATGGACACAACCCAGCGCGGCTCGGCCATTTGATCGTAGACCTTACGCAGCGCCGGCGCCATTTTGTTGCATAATGTTCCGGCGACAATCATCACGTCTGACTGGCGAGGCGATGGGCGAAATACCATGCCAAATCGATCCATATCGTAGCGCGCCGCGGCGGCATGCATCATCTCCACCGCACAGCAGGCAAGGCCGAATGTCATCGGCCATAAGCTCCCCGTACGCGCCCAGTTGATGAGATCATCCAGTTTAGCAACCACGAAGCCCTTGTTTGTCACGTCATCAATAACGCGCGCAAGGAGTGCGTCCTGCGCCGAACCGGCGGCAAGAGGCTCTTTATGCTGATGGGTAATAATGCTGCTCATACTTTCTGTGTAACTTTCGTTTTTATTGTTGGTGCATTAGAATCCGACTACTCCCACTCCAGTGCTCCTTTCTTCCATTCGTAAATGAAGCCTACGGTGAGAATGCCTAAAAAAATCATCATCGACCAGAAGCCGAATACGCCAATATCCGACAGTGCCACTGCCCACGGAAACAGGAACGCGACCTCAAGATCAAAGATAATAAAGAGAATGGCCACGAGGTAAAACCGCACATCGAACTGGCCCCGCGCGTCGCCAAACGGCTCAAAACCACATTCATAGGGGGAATTTTTTTCTGTATCCGGCCGGTATTTCGCCACAATAAACGGCAGCACCAGCATGATAAAGGAAAGCCCAATGGCAATGCCAAGAAACACCAGAATGGGAAAATAGGATTGAACCACCGCAGCCATGGGAGAACCTACCTGTTAGCTCAACGGCTTATAGCACGCGCAACCGTAGCGAGAAGTATTTTTTAAGAGTTTAAAACGCCGTGGGGATAAAAGTCCAAAGCTGTGACAAATGAGTAAAAATCACCCGCTTAGATTGCACTTGCCAGCGCAGCATTTTGTGGTTATAGCCACTCCTCTTCGCGCGAAGCCGGTACGCGGGCGATTAGCTCAGTTGGTAGAGCACCTCGTTTACACCGAGGGTGTCGGGAGTTCGAGTCTCTCATCGCCCACCACCCTAACCATCGCGCCGCGCGGGGGTGTAGCTCAGCTGGTTAGAGCGCCTGCCTGTCACGCAGGAGGCCGCGGGTTCGAGTCCCGTCACTCCCGCCAATTTTCTCTCGAGGTTTCCAGATGAGACGTAGTGGTTCTTCTGAAAAATGGCATCAGCAAGAAACTTATGGTTCGCTGATTACTTATGGCCTTAATGCTATTAAGTTTGTGCTTGTCGGAAATGGTGCTGCAATACTGGCTGTATTGACGTTTGTTGCTGATCATGTTGATAAAATTGCAAGCCTTAAATTCTCTTTACACTGGTTTATTGCTGGCATTGCAGCTGGGGGTATAACTAATGTTACTGCTTATCTCACTCAATTATCGCTCTTCAACGAAAGAGGGCAAAACGTTATTTGGTACGAAGATCATCGGGTTTGGTTAGGTGCATCAGTGATTTTTATTATTGCGGGCTATTTGTGTTTTGCCGTAGGTGCTATATCAGCAGTGGATGCGTTATCAGCAGGGAACGCGTCAGGATCGTAAGTCTTCGTACAACACCCTGCCACCATTTATCCCCACGCGCACGCCGTCGCGCAAAATTTTCTTCTCGCCACGGTTGTGCGTGCTATAAGCCACTGAGCTAACAGGTAGGTTCATCAATGGCTTCAGTTGTTGCGTCCTATTTCCCGATTTTGGTGTTTTTGGGCATTGCCATTGGGCTTTCCTTTATCATGCTGGTGCTGCCGTTTATCGTTGCCAAATACCGACCGGATACGGAAAAAAATTCGCCCTACGAATGCGGCTTTGAACCGTTTGGCGATGCGCGCGGGCAGTTTGATGTACGATTTTACCTTGTCGCGATTTTATTCATCATCTTCGATTTAGAAGTCGCGTTTTTATTCCCGTGGGCGGTCTCTCTTTCCGAGATCGGCCTTTATGGCTTCTGGTCGATGATGGTGTTTCTCGGCATTCTCACCGTCGGCTTTATTTACGAATGGAAAAAAGGAGCGCTGGAGTGGGAATAGGATCGGGATTGGGGATTAGGGATTGGGGATTAGGGAAGGAAACGCTTTCTCTAAGGGGTGAGATTGTATGACAAAACTCTCCCCAATCCCTAATCCCCAATCCCCAATTCCCAATCTCGCACCGCAGGACGCGCTGCTCGCGCGGGTGATTGATGATGTGAAGAACAAAGGCTTTGTCGTCGCCAAGCTGGATGATCTCATCAACTGGGCGCGTACTGGAAGCTTGTGGCCCATGACGTTTGGCCTTGCCTGCTGTGCGGTGGAGATGATGCACGCCGCTGCCGCGCGCTACGATATGGATCGTTTCGGCATGGTGTTTCGCCCATCGCCTCGCCAGTCGGACGTGATGATTGTGGCCGGAACCTTGTGCAATAAAATGGCGCCCGCCTTGCGTAAGGTCTACGATCAAATGGCCGAGCCGCGCTGGGTAGTGTCGATGGGTTCCTGTGCCAATGGTGGTGGCTATTACCATTATTCCTACAGTGTGGTACGTGGTTGTGACCGTATTGTTCCGGTCGATGTATATGTGCCGGGTTGCCCGCCGACGGCAGAGGCGCTCATTTATGGCCTGTTGCAGTTACAGAAAAAAATCCGCCGCACCTCCAGCATCATGAGGAGAGGGTGATGAGCCATCTGCTCGAACAGCTAGGCCAAACGATTGAGAACACGATTCCTGACCGCGTGAAGGGTTGGGAAATTACGCAAGGTGAGCTGGTGCTGTGGAGTGAAGCGCAGCATATCGTGCCGTTGCTCACCTACTTGCGGGACGATGAAGAATGCCAATTTCAGCAACTGGCGGATGTTACTGCTGTCGATTACCCTGCGCGACCGCAGCGGTTTGAAGTCATCTATAATCTTTTATCACTGACAAAAAACTGGCGCGTACGAGTGAAATTCATGACGGATGAAGTGACGCCCGTACCTTCCGTGAACGGTGTTTATCCATCTGCCAATTGGTGCGAGCGTGAAGTGTGGGACATGTACGGCGTGTTCTTCTCCGGCCATCCGGATTTGCGGCGCATCCTCACCGATTATGGGTTCGACGGCCATCCGCAACGCAAGGATTTCCCGCTCACCGGCTATGTCGAAATGCGTTACGACGAGGCACAAAAACGTGTGGTGTATGAGCCAGTAAAACTGCAGCAGGCCTTCCGTTCGTTTGATTTCCTCTCGCCCTGGGAAGGGGCGGATTACGGCTTGTCCAAGGATAAAAAAATATCATGAGTCTCGCGATGAAAAAAGTCACCAGTCGCCAGTCGCCAGTCGCCAGCCACACGATTCTGCCGGCGACTGCGGCGGATTGGCCAGGTATCTGGGCGCTGTTTCATAGCGTAGTATCCAAAGGCGATACCTATGCCTACGCGCCCGATACTAGCGAGGCCGATGCCAAAGAAATCTGGATGGGGCGTGCAGCGCACGGCACGCCGGCCCACACGTTTGTAGTGAAGCAGGGCAATGACGTGGTGGGGACCTACAGCCTACGCGCCAATCATTACGGGCTGGGTGGGCATGTCGCCAATGCGGGCTACATGGTGCATGCGGATCATCGCGGGCAGGGGATTGCCACCGCCATGTGCCGCGATTCAATGGAAAAAGCCGCGGCGCTTGGCTTTAAAGCCATGCAATTTAATTACGTGGTCTCAACCAACACGCGCGCGGTGGAATTGTGGAAGCATATGGGGTTTTCCATTATTGGCATTGCGCCGAAATCCTTCCGCCACGCAACGCGGGGCTATGTGGATGTCTACATCATGCATCGGTTTTTGGATGAGGTAACGTGGTGAGCCAGCAGGTCGACATTAAAAACCTTACGCTGAATTTTGGGCCGCAGCACCCGGCGGCACATGGCGTGCTGCGCCTGGTGCTCGAGATGGACGGTGAGGTGGTCGAGCGCGCCGATCCGCATATCGGCCTTTTGCACCGTGGCACAGAAAAACTGATCGAACATAAAACCTATCTGCAGGCCGTGCCGTATTTCGACCGGCTGGATTACGTTTCGCCGATGAATCTTGAGCATTGCTACGCGCTGGCGGTGGAGAAATTATTGGGATGCGACGTGCCACTGCGGGCGAAATATCTTAGGGTCATTTTCTGTGAGCTTACGCGCATTGCCAATCATTGCCTGAATATCGGTGCGATGATTATTGATATCGGCGCGACAACGCCGCTGCTATGGTTCTTCGAGGAACGCGATAAAATCCTTGAGTTTTATGAGCGTGCATCCGGCGCGCGGTTTCATTCGGCCTATATTCGCCCGGGCGGGTTGCATCAGGATATTCCGCGCGGGATGGAAGATGACATCGCCCGCTTTGTCGACGGTTTCGGTAAGGTGATTGACGATGTGGCAACGTTGATCGATGGCAACCGCATCTGGAAACAGCGCACGGTGGATATCGGCGTGATGAGCGCGAAGGAGGCGATCGCCTGGGGCTGCAGCGGGCCGATGCTGCGCGGTTCCGGTGTGGCGTGGGATTTACGTAAATCGCAACCGTACGAGATTTACGACCAGCTGGAGTTCGATATTCCCGTAGGCAAGCACGGCGATTGCTTCGACCGGTATTTGGTGCGTATGGAAGAAATGCGCCAGTCCTTGCGGATTATCCGCCAGTGCTTGGCACGCTTGCCTAAAGGTCCGGTGAGTGTGGAAGATCCCAAAATCACGCCGCCCAAACGCGAGCTCATGAAACAGTCGATGGAGGCGATGATCCATCACTTCAAACTCTATACCGAAGGTTACCACGTGCCGGCAGGTGAAACCTACACGGCGGTGGAAGCGCCGAAGGGTGAATTTGCGGTGATGCTGGTATCGGATGGGTCTAACAAACCGTATCGTTGCCATATAAAAGCGCCTGGCTTCATGCATCTTGCCGCACTTGATTTCCTGACCAAAGGCCACATGTTGGCGGATGTTTCGGCGATTATCGGTTCGCTTGATATTGTATTCGGGGAGATTGATCGATGAAACAGCCGTCAGTCGCCAGTCACCAGTCGCCAGCAAGCGGTGGAGCGATCCATGGGTGCTAACGCTACAGAAAACATCAAACAACCCGATTCCTTCACCTTCAGTGCAGAGAATCAGAAGGCGGCAGAAAAAATTATCGCCAAGTATCCCGAAGGTCGCCAGCAATCGGCGGTGATGCCGCTACTCATGCTCGCGCAAAAGCAGCATGATAATTGGCTGCCGCAAAAAGCCATGGAGTATATCGCCAAACTGCTCGATATGCCGGTGATCCGCGTGCATGAGGTTGCGAGTTTTTACACCATGTATAATCTTGCGCCGGTCGGGCGTTACCATGTGCAATGCTGCACCACAACGCCGTGCTGGTTGCGCGGTTCAGATGAGGTCGTGAAAGCGTGCAAGGACGCGCTTGGCATTGGCTTTGGCGAAACCACGGCGGATGGATTGTTTACTTTGAATGAAGTGGAATGCCTTGGTGCGTGCGTCAATGCGCCCATGGTGCAGGTGGATGACGCGAAGGACGGCTCCGAAATTTTTTATGAGGATTTAAACTACGCCACCACGCGTGAATTGCTGCTCACGCTCAAGCGGCATGGCAAACCCAAGCGAGGCTCGCAGTCGGGCCGCCACACTTCGGAACCTGCCGGCGGAGCGACGACGCTGAAGGAGAGAGCGTGATGCGGCTATTGTTTGTCATTCCCGAGCTAGATGAGCCCAAACGCATCGCGTTTGGTGGCGAATCTTCATCGGGAATCTCCTTAGTGACAGTAAAAGAGATTCCTGCTTTTGCAGGAATGACAATTAGGGGGCGGCCATGCTAACTGACAAAGACCGCATCTTTACCAACCTCTACGGATTTGAATCTTTCGGCCTTGCCGCTGCCAAAAAGCGTGGTGACTGGGATAATACCAAAAAACTTATCGAACTTGGACGGGATAAAATTGTCGAGGAAATGAAAGCTTCCGGCTTGCGCGGGCGCGGCGGCGCGGGCTTCTCAACGGGGCTTAAATGGTCGTTCATGCCAAAAAAGTCGGACGGGCGACCGTGTTATTTGGTAGTGAATGCGGATGAGGGCGAGCCTGGAACCTGCAAAGACCGCGACATTATGCGCCATGATCCGCATAAGCTCGTTGAAGGGTGTTTGATCGCCGGTTACGCCATTGGTGCCTGCGCGGCGTACATCTATATCCGCGGCGAGTTCCGTGAGGAACATGATAATCTGCAAGCCGCAATCGACGAGGCCTATGAGGCCAAGCTCATTGGCAAAAATGCCTGCGGCGCAGGCTATGATTTTGATGTCTACATTCATCGTGGCGCGGGCGCGTATATTTGTGGCGAGGAAATGGCGCTCATCGAATCGCTCGAAGGAAAAAAAGGCCAGCCGCGCTTAAAGCCCCCATTCCCGGCGGGTTCTGGAGTATGGGGATGCCCTACCACGGTGAATAATGTGGAGTCTATTGCGGTCGCGCCGACGATATTAAGAAGAGGCGCGGCGTGGTTTGCCGGCATCGGTCGTCCGAACAACACGGGCACAAAAGTATTCTGCATTTCGGGCCATGTGAATAATCCGTGCAATGTCGAAGAGGCCATGGGCATTCCACTCAAGGAGCTCATCGAAAAACATGCAGGCGGCGTGCGCGGCGGGTGGGATAATCTCCTCGCGGTAATCCCAGGTGGTTCGTCCGTTCCGGTGCTGCCGAAAAAAATCTGCGACACGGTGCTCATGGATTTCGATTCCCTGCGCGAAGTGCGCAGCGGTTTGGGTACAGCCGCGGTCATCGTGATGGATAAATCAACGGATATCGTCAAAGCCATCGCGCGGTTATCAAAATTCTATATGCATGAATCTTGTGGTCAGTGCACGCCGTGCCGCGAGGGTACAGGGTGGCTCTGGAAAATGATGGAGCGTATGGTGGTAGGCAATGCGCGGCGTGAGGATATCGACCATATGCTCGATGTTGCGTCGCGCATTGAAGGCCACACGATTTGCGCGCTGGGGGACGCTGCTGCCTGGCCAGTGCAGGGCCTTGTGCGCCATTTCCGCCATGAAATCGAACGGCGGATTGATGAATTTTCACGGAGGGCGGCGTAATATGCAATCCCCCATCCACGTCATTCCCGAGTTAGCCGAGTCCAAACGCATCGCGTTTGGTAACGAGGCTTCATCGGGAATCCATTTTTCTTTTTTAAGAAGAAGATGGATTCCAGCTTTCGCTGGAATGACAAGTTTAGAAAAATTATGGAAGGCCGCCTAACATGCCTAAACTCAAACTCGATGGCCGCGAAGTGGAATTCACACCTGGGGAAGCGTTGATCCAGGTCTGTGATCGCGAAGGGGTCGAAATCCCACGGTTTTGCTATCACGATCGCCTGAAGATCGCCGGCAATTGCCGTATGTGCCTGGTAGAAGTGCGCCCAGGTCCGCCGAAACCACAAGCCTCTTGTGCACTGCCTGCGGCGGAAAACATGGAAGTGTTCACCGCCTCGCCGATGGTGAAAAAAGCGCGTGAAGGGGTGATGGAGTTTTTGCTCATCAACCACCCGCTCGACTGCCCGATCTGCGACCAGGGCGGAGAGTGCGACTTGCAGGATCAGGCGATGGAATATGGTTCCGGCGTTAGCCGCTTTCACGAACATAAGCGCGCGGTCGAGGACAAAGACATGGGCCCACTCGTAAAAACGGCGATGACGCGCTGCATTCACTGCACGCGCTGTGTGCGGTTTATCGATGAAGTGGCGGGTGTGCCGGAGTTGGGCGCACTCGGCCGTGGTGAACATATGGAAATCACCACCTATCTCGAAAAATCGCTGACATCCGAACTTTCGGCCAACGTGATTGATCTTTGCCCCGTTGGCGCGCTGACGAGCAAACCATACGCCTTCAAAGGCCGCCCGTGGGAGCTGACCAAAACCGAATCGATCGATGTGATGGATGCGCTTGGCAGCAACATCCGCATCGATGCGCGGGGAGACGCAGTGATGCGTATTCTGCCACGCTTGCATGAAGAGGTGAATGAAGAATGGCTCTCCGATAAGTCACGTTATGCCATGGATGGTTTGCGTGTGCAGCGGCTCGACCGCCCGTACATCCGCAAAAACGGCAAGCTGCAAGCGGCAAGCTGGGTGGATGCGTTTGCCCTCGTTGCTGAGAAAATGAAGCATATAAAAGGCGGCGAAATGGCCGCTATCGCCGGTCCGCTATGCGATGTGGAATCCATGCTGGCGCTGAAAGACCTGATGGCGGCACGCGGTTCGCCTCATCTTATTTCTGCGGAGGATGGTGGCATCATCAATGCCGATGACCGCAGCCAGTATCTCTTTAACACCGGCATCGCACCGCTGGAGAAGGCGGACGTAGTGCTGCTCATCGGCACGAATCCACGCCATGAAGCGCCGCTCATCAACACGCGTTTGCGCAAAGCCTATCTCCGTCAGGGCACGAAGGTATATAATGTCGGTGCGCCGCTGGAATTAACCTATCCGGTGACCGAGCTTGGCAATACGCCCACCGTGCTTACGGAAATCGCTTCACTCACGCATGAGGCGGGCAAAGCGCTGAAAGATGCGAAGTTCCCAGTTGTCATACTTGGCGCGGCGGCGCTTGCGCGTGCGGATGGTGCAGCGGTGATTGCTGCTGCGCAGGCGATTGGCGCACAGTGTCAGCGCGACGGGTGGAATGGCTATAACATGCTGCATTATGCGGCGTCGCGCGCCGGTGCGCTCGATATTGGCTTTGTGCCGCAAGCAGGCGGATATGCTTTACCGGAAATGGTGCATGGTATTGCCGAAAAGCGGATAAAACTTGTCTATCTCCTCGGCGCGGATGACATTGAGCCAAGCCATTTTGGCGATGCGTTCGTGATTTATCAGGGCCATCATGGCGATCGTGGCGCGCACCGGGCGGATGTGATTCTCCCAGGAGCTGCCTACACGGAAAAAGACGGGCTGTATGTAAACACCGAAGGGCGCGTGCAGGAAGGGTTCCGCGCCGTATTCCCGCCAGGTGAAGCGAAGGAGGACTGGAAAATTCTCCGTGCGCTTTCCGAACATCTTGGAAGCGCTCTGCCCTACGATACGATCGAGGCGTTACGTGCGCGGTTAACGCAGGAGTTTCCGCATTTTGCAATACTTGATGTACGCCCGCAGCTACCATTCGTTGCGATTAAATCTCCGGGCAATGACGCAATCCATAAGGAATCATTCGCTTATCCGATTGCCAATTTCTATCAGGCGGATGTCATCAGCCGCGCGAGCAAAACCATGGCCCAGTGCGCTGCATCTCAGCAACCAAAGAAGAAGGCGGCGTAATGCAAACCACTCAGTATTTTGTCATTCCCGAGTTAGGTGAGTCCGAACGCATCGCGTTTGGCTACGAACCTTCATCGAGAATCTCATTAATCAGTAATGAGATTCCTGCTTTCGCAGGAATGACAAAGTGGGGGGTGGCGTAATGCAATTATCAGTCACTCGTCACGAGTTACAAGTCACCAGCAAAATCGTCCTGCGCCGGGGTGACGGGCGTTGCGGGTGCGCGGAGGGTGCATGCTAACTGACTTCCTCTCAAGCGAGTTATGGACGGGGTATTTCTGGCCAACGCTGCAGGTAGTCTTTAAAATCCTGCTGCTTGTTGTGCCGTTGATTGTCTGTATGGCGATGCTGACCTATTTCGAGCGCAAGGTCGTGGCGTGGATGCAGTTGCGCAAAGGTCCCAACGTCGTAGGGCCGTTCGGCCTCCTGCAAGCGTTTGCGGACGGTGTGAAGCTTATTTTCAAGGAAGCCATTCTTCCTACGCGCGCGAATAAAGTGATGTTCCTCGTAGCACCAATGATTACGTTCGCGCTTGCGTTGCTCGGCTGGGCGGTGATTCCCATTTCTTCGCAATTCGTGATTGCGGATATTAACGTCGGCGTACTTTATCTTTTTGCGATTTCTTCGCTCGGTGTGTACGGCATTATCATTTCCGGCTGGGCATCGAATTCCAAATACGCATTTCTTGGCGCCATACGCTCCTCGGCGCAAATGGTGTCCTACGAGGTATCGATCGGGTTTGTGATTATCACCGTGTTGCTGTGCGTAGGCTCCATGAATCTTTCGGATATCGTGCGTGCGCAGGCGGGCGGCATTGGCCATTGGTATGCGTTTTCGTTCCTGTTCCCGATGTTTGTGGTGTTCTTTATCTCTGGACTGGCCGAAACCAACCGCTTACCGTTTGATCTTCCCGAAGCCGAGGGCGAGCTTGTAGCAGGCTACAACGTTGAATATTCCTCGATGCCGTTTGCGTTGTTCTTTCTTGGCGAATACATCAACATGATTTTAATTTCAGGAATGACGACGGTTCTTTTTCTCGGTGGTTGGTATGCGCCAACGCAGTGGGAAGGCTGGGATATTGTGCCCGGCGGCATCTGGTTCATGCTGAAGGTGGCGTTTCTTTTATTCGTGTTTCTCTGGGTGCGGGCAACGTTCCCGCGTTACCGCTACGACCAGCTCATGCGTTTGGGGTGGAAAGTGTTTTTACCGTTCTCGCTGGCTTGGGTTGTCGGCACGGCGGGTTGGCTTGTGTATTCCGGAAATGTAGGGCAGGGAGCGTAGTAATATGATCCGCAAACTCAAAATTATCGTGCGCTCATTCCTCCTTGGGGAATTGCTACTCGGTATGGCGCTCACGCTTAAATATTTCTTCTTTCGCAAACCGGTGACCATCAACTACCCTTATGAAAAAGGCGCTTTGTCACCGCGTTTCCGTGGTGAACATGCACTCCGCCGTTACCCGAATGGGGAGGAGCGCTGTATTGCTTGCAAACTCTGCGAGGCAATTTGCCCAGCCCAAGCGATTACGATTGAAGCCGAAGAACGGGAGGACGGCTCCCGCCGCACCACGCGTTATGACATCGACATGACGAAATGCATTTACTGCGGCATGTGCCAAGAAGCCTGCCCGGTGGATGCGATTGTCGAAGGACCGAATTTCGAATACGCCGCCGAAACGCACGAAGAGTTACTTTACAATAAAGAAAAACTCCTCGCCAATGGCGAACGCTGGGAAGCTGCCATTTCCGCCAACCTCAAAGAGGATGCGGAGTACCGATGATCCCTGTTCTCGACATTCTGTTTTATGTATTTTCCGGCGTACTCGTCGCCGCGTCGCTCGCGGTGATCGTGGCGAAAAACCCGGTGCATTCGGTGTTTTTTCTTATTCTTGCGTTCTTTAATGCAGCGGGCCTCTTTATACTGCTCGGCGCGGAATATCTCGCGATGACGTTAGTGGTTGTCTATGTCGGCGCCGTTGCGGTGCTGTTCCTTTTTGTGGTGATGATGCTGAATATTAATTTCGAGCGGTTCCGCGCCGGCTTCATTTCGTATTTGCCGTTTGGGATTGGTGTTGCTTCCTTGCTCTTTATGGAGCTTGGCTTGTTGCTTTACCAATCCTTGCAAGGATCTGCGCCACTTGCCGCACCCGCTGTTCCCACGCCGAATCCCGATCAGGTGGCGAACACCGTCGCCATTGGTATGGAGCTTTATACGCGCTACGCATTTTTATTCCAAACTTCAGGGCTGATTCTGCTCGTGGCAATGATCGGTGCAATTGTGTTGACCTTGCGCCAGCGACTTGGCGTGCGCCGCCAGCGGATTGGAGATCAAGTCGCACGCAGTGCTGCGGAAACGGTAACACTGGTGAAAGTCAAGCCAGGTGAGGGAGTGAAGCTATGAGCGAAATCCTCTTTGGTTCGATTACCATTGGCCATTTCACCTGGCTCTCGACGTTGCTATTCGTGATCGGCGTATGCGGGATTTTTCTCAACCGTAAAAACATCATCACTATTTTAATGTCGGTGGAGCTGATGTTGCTTGCGGTCAATATCAATCTCGTTGCGTTCTCCGTGCATCTTGGGGATTTAACCGGGCAGATTTTTACCCTACTTGTGCTGACCGTTGCGGCGGCGGAAGCGGCAATCGGGCTTGCCATTCTCGTGGTCTATTTCCGCAATCGCAATACGATCGATGTGGATGATATATCCACTTTGAAAGGCTAACATGGAAACACTCGTCCTTCTCACCATTTTCGCACCGCTCATTGCGGCGCTTATCACCGGACTTTTTATCCGTCAGATCGGCGATGTGCGTGCGCAGATTCTCACGTGCGCGCCCATGGTGCTCTCGGCGGTTGGCGCGGCGGTTATTTTCCACGCAGTTGCTATTCAAGGCCAAAGCTTTGATGTGCTCGTTGCGCCATGGATTGTGTCGGGGGATTTTGTCACCAGCTGGTCATTGAAGGTCGATCCGCTAACGGCGGTGATGCTCGTACTTGTGACCTGGGTTTCCTCCGTCGTGCATATTTACTCCGTCGGCTACATGAGTCACGACGATCATAAACCGCGTTTCATGTGTTACCTCTCGCTCTTTACTTTCTGCATGCTGATGTTGGTGACGGCTAATAACTTCCTACAGCTTTTCTTCGGTTGGGAAGGGGTAGGCTTATGCTCCTACCTTCTGATTGGGTTCTGGTTTAAAAAATCTGAAGCCAATGCCGCGGCGATGAAAGCATTCCTTGTCAACCGCGTTGGGGACTTTGGTTTTGCGCTTGGCATTGCCGCGGTGTTCCTCACGTTTGGTTCGGTCGATTTTGCCACCGTGTTTGATGCGGCGGCGAAGCTTAACGCCGACTCGCCAGATGCACACTGGATGCTGTTTGGCTACGCGCTGCCGGTGCTCGATACGATCTGCTTACTGCTGTTCATGGGCGCAATGGGAAAATCTGCGCAATTTTTGCTTCATACCTGGCTGCCAGACGCGATGGAAGGTCCAACGCCTGTTTCCGCACTGATTCACGCGGCGACCATGGTCACCGCCGGCGTGTTCATGGTCGCGCGCTGTTCGCCGATGTTCGAGTTTGCGCCCACCGCCCTCATGGTGGTGACCTATGTCGGCGCGCTGACGGCGTTTTTTGCGGCCACCGTCGGCTTGGTGCAAAATGACATCAAACGCGTGATTGCTTATTCCACCTGCTCGCAGCTTGGCTATATGTTTTTCGCCTGCGGCGTTTCGGCTTATGGCGCTGCGATTTTTCACCTTTTCACGCATGGTTTTTTCAAAGCACTGCTATTTCTTGGCGCGGGTTCGGTGATCCATGCCATGTCCGGCGAGCAAGATATGCGTAAAATGGGTGGCATCGCAAAACACATTCCCTATACCTACGCTCTGATGTGGATCGGCTCGCTTGCCCTTGCCGGCATTCCCTATTTTGCTGGCTATTACTCCAAAGACGCCATTCTGGAAGCTGCCTATGCTGCCGATTCAGCGCATGGGCATATCGCCTTTTTCCTCGGTCTTGCCGCTGCGCTGATGACGGCATTTTACTCCTGGCGGCTTATATTCCTTACATTCCATGGAGCGCCGCGCGCCGATCACCACACGATGGAACATATTCATGAGTCACCCAAAATCATGTTGTTGCCGCTTGTACCGTTGGCGCTTGGCGCATTGTTCGCCGGCTATATCGGCTATGAATTATGGCATATGGTAGACGGAACGGATCATTTCTTTAAATCGTCTATCGTCGTGCTTGAGGCCAACAATGTGTTGGAGCGCGTGCATCATCACCAGATTCCTGAATGGGTTCCACTTGCGCCGCTCGTGGCGGGTCTGTCTGGTATTGCACTGGCGTGGTTGTTCTACATCAAAGCGCCGCATTTGCCTTCGCGTATTGCTGCGCGCGTAGGTGGCCTTTACCGCTTCTTGCTCAACAAATGGTATTTCGATGAGCTATATGAACGGATCTTCGTGCGTCCATCACTTGCCATTGGACGGCGGCTCTGGCGTACTATCGACATCCGGGTGATTGACGATTTGGGGCCAAACGGTGCTGCCGCCATCAGCCGCGCGCTTGCCTGGCGCACGAGTCTTCTGCAAACAGGCTATCTCTACCATTACGCCTTTGCCATGCTTGTGGGACTCACGGTGCTGATTGGCCTGCTTGCGATGACGGTGGTGAGGTAGCATGAGCCATTTACTTTCCATTCTTATATTTTTTCCGCTGCTTGCCGCAGTGGTGAGTTACTTTGCCGGCCGCCGTTCGGCCAACGCCGCGCGCATTAGCGCTTTTGTTGCGAGCATGGCAGTATTCTTCCTGTCGTTGCTATTGCTACATGGGTTTAACGCGGCGGATACGGGCTTTCAGTTTGTAGAAAAAGCGCCCTGGTTTGTGGGATACGACATTAATTACCATGTGGGGATTGACGGGATTTCGCTCTGGCTAATTCTGCTTTCTACCTTCCTCATGCCTATTTGTATTCTCTGCAGCTGGGAGGCGATTGAAACCCGTGTCGGTGAATATATGGCGCTGTTTTTAATCCTGGAATCGCTGATGATCGGCACGTTCGCTGCGCTTGATTTGCTGGTATTCTATCTCTTCTTCGAGGCGGTGCTGATTCCGATGTATCTCATCATCGGCATCTGGGGGGGCAAGAACCGGATTTACGCCGCGTATAAATTTTTTCTCTACACGCTTGCAGGATCGGTGCTGTTTTTGCTCGCGCTTCTTTATCTCTTTTTTACCTTCGGCACGACGGATATTCCAACCTTAATGGCGCAAGCGCCCGCACTGGGACTTGATGTACAAAAATGGCTGTGGCTAGCGCTGTTTGCCTCGTTCGCGGTCAAAGTGCCGATGTGGCCGTTTCACACCTGGTTGCCGGATGCGCATGTGCAAGCGCCTACCGCCGGTTCGGTGATCCTGGCAGGCGTGCTGCTAAAATTGGGCGCCTATGGATTCCTGCGCTTCTCGCTGCCGATGCTGCCCGAAGCCTCACGCTATTTTGCCGATTTCGTATTCGTGCTGAGTGTGGTGGCAGTGATTTACACTTCGTTGGTGGCGCTGGTGCAGGAGGATATTAAAAAACTCATTGCCTATTCCTCTGTGGCGCATATGGGATTTGTCACGCTCGGGATTTTTTCTTTCAACCCGCAAGGGCTGGAAGGGGCCTATTTCCAAATGATTAGCCACGGGCTGATTTCTGGTGCGCTTTTCTTATGTGTCGGCGTGCTGTACGACCGCATGCATACGCGCGAGATCGCGCAGTATGGCGGTGTGGTACACCGCATGCCGTATTTCGCCGCATTCTTCATGGTCTTTACCATGGGTTCGGCAGGGCTGCCTGCGACATCAGGTTTCGTCGGCGAGATTCTCGTACTCGTCGGCGCGTATCAGGCGGCAACTTGGGCAGCGATCGGCGCGGCTACTGGTTTGGTCTTAGGTGCTGCCTATATGCTATGGCTTTACCGCCGCGTAGTGTTTGGCGAGGTTGCCAATTCCCATGTGGCGGCGCTGAGCGATATGAACGAGCGTGAGTGGAGCTATTTTGCGCTGCTGGCGCTTGGCGTTATCTGGCTTGGTGTACAGCCCACCGCACTCACGCGTGATGTTGCGCCGGCATTACAGAAGGTCATCGCCCAGGTGACGCACCCGACGCATGTGTATGAAGCAGCACCCGATGCGCCTGACGTGCTGGAAGAAAACTTGCCCGCCGAACTGCCTGCCGACGATGCGAAGGAGACCCGCTAATGGAACTCGACATGGCATCGCTCAATTTAATTCGTCCGGAGCTGATTCTGGCCGTAGGGGCAATTTTGCTGCTGCTTTATGGTTCGTTCCGTGGGCCGCGGGCAACCGGCGGCATTACGCTGCTCTCCATTTTCGTCATGGGTATTGCCGGGGCGTATTTATTCCCGCTCACAGGCGATACCGTCACCGCGTTCTCGGATCTGCTTGTATTCGACACGTTCAGCCAGTTTCTAAAATTGCTGATTCTTGTGAGTGCCATGCTAGTGCTCGGCATGAGTTTCGATTGGCTAGCGCATGAGGAATTCAAGCGTTTTGAATATCCCATACTCGTGCTGCTTTCGACTTTGGGTGGGCTGATTATGGTGTCAGCCAATGACCTGCTCACCCTTTATATGGGGTTGGAGCTTGCGTCGCTCGCGCTGTATGTACTCGCCGCGTATGATCGGGATAATCAGGTGTCTTCCGAAGCGGGGCTGAAATATTTCACGCTCGGTGCGCTTGCTTCCGGCATTACCCTCTTTGGCGCATCACTCGTGTACGGCTATACGGGAACCACCAATTTCACTGCCATGAGCCAGCTCTTTGCCGAGGCGGGTGAGGCCACGCCGGTGGCGTATGGCGCGATTGTCGGCATGGTGATGCTGGTGATTGGTTTCAGCTTTAAAATCTCTGCCGTGCCTTTCCATATGTGGACGCCGGATGTGTATCAAGGTGCGCCCACTCCGGTGACAATGCTTTTTGCCACTGCGCCTAAGCTGGCGGCGATGGCGGTATTTATTCGCTTACTATTTGATCCCTTCGCCGATCTCTTGCCCGACTGGCAGGACATTCTTGCGATTATTTCGGTGGCCTCCATGCTGGTGGGTGCGCTTGGGGCGATGATGCAAACCAACATCAAGCGCCTGCTTGCGTACGGTGCGATTGGGCATATCGGTTACACGCTGATTGGGGTGGCGGCAGGCACACCTGCGGGCATTAAAGCGGTGTTGATTTACCTTACGCTCTATATTTTCATGAGTGTTGGCACGTTTGGTTTTGTACTATTTATGCGTCGTGCGGGTCAGCAGGTTGAGAGCTTAGATGATCTTCGTGGGCTTTCCAAAACCAATCCACGCGGTGCGCTGTTCATGCTGATTATGATGTTCTCGATGGCGGGTATTCCGCCCTTTGCCGGATTCTACGGCAAAATGTTCGTGTTCCTTTCGGCGATGGAAGTCGGGCTTTACACGCTCGCGGTGGTTGGTGTGCTCACCAGTGTCATTGCTGCGTTTTATTACCTCAAAGTGGTGAAGCTGCTTTATTTCGATGAGCCGGTACTAGGACTTGAGCGCCATGTGCCGTTGATGTCGCAAGTAACCTTGCTCATTTGCGCGCTTGTGACGGTGCTTTTCTTCCTCTATCCTTCGGCACTGCTTGATATTGCAGGCACTGCTGCAGGGGTCTTTAGTGAATGAAGAAGAAAGCCGATAGCAACCTACTGAACGACTACCACCTTCTTTCCTACGATGTGCTCGACAGCACGAACGAGGAAGCCAAGCGCCTGGCCGGCGGCGGCGCCTCGCACGGCGCGGTAATCTGGGCCAAGCGCCAGACCTCAGGGCGCGGGCGCATGGGCCGTGAGTGGGTGTCGGCGGAAGGGAATTTATTTGTTTCGATTCTTCTGAATATCGCCAAGGATCTTGAAACCTGCGCACAGCTTTCCTTTGTCGCTGCGGTGGCGGTGGCGGAAACACTCGAAGGTATTATCCCGGAGCATGAAGGTATTGCCTGCAAATGGCCGAATGATATTTTGCTCGACGGCAAAAAACTCGCCGGTATTTTGCTTGAATCCTTCACCATGCCGGATGAGTCCGGCAAAGCCCGCCAGTGGGTGGTGGTTGGCATCGGCGTGAATATTGATTCGTACCCGGAGCATGTGATGTTCCCGGCAACCTGCCTGAAAGAGGCGGGTGTAGAAATTATCAGCGCAAAAATTGTGCTTTCGCGCTTTATTTATAACTTTATTCATCGTTTTGACGCCTGGAGCAAAAAGGGCTTCAAAGACATCCATGCGGAGTGGATGGAACGTGCTTACCGCAAAGGTGAAGCGATTGAAGTGGTGATGGGCGAGGCGCATGTCGAAGGTATTTTTGAGGGGATCGACGCCTCAGGAAGGCTGCTTGTGCGTTCATCCTCGGGCAAGCTCGAGAACATCACGGCGGGTGATGTGTTTTTCAAGGAGTGATAGTGTTTCATGCTGTTAGCGGTTGATATCGGTAACACCAATGTGGTGTTCGCGTTGTGCGATACAAAGGCAACACTGGCGCAATGGCGCATCCGCACTGATATTCACCGCACGGCAGATGAATACGCGATGTGGCTCAACGCGCTGACTGCTGCCAAAGGATTTCGTTTGAAAGACGTGAAATCGGCAATTGTTTCTTCCGTTGTGCCGGATGCAAACTTTGCCATGAAAACCTTTATCCGCAACTATGTCGGCTGCAATCCGCGGATGATTACCACAGGCGAGATCGACCTTCCCATTAAGGTAAGGATCGACAATCCGCGCGAGCTAGGGGCGGACCGAATCATCAACGCCTATGCAGCCTGGATGAAATATAAACGCGGATTGGTCGTCATTGATTTTGGCACAGCCACCACGTTCGATGTGGTATCTGCGAAAGGGGATTATCTCGGCGGTATTATCGCACCGGGCATTAATCTTTCGCTGGAGGCACTTCAGCGCGCCGCCGCCAAGTTGCCTGGTGTGGCGATTGCGCGGCCCAAGCGTGTCGTTGGAAAAAATACCACGGAAGCCATGCAATCCGGTATTTTTTATGGCTATGCGGGCCTAATCGAAGGCATCATCAAGCGCATTCAGGAAGAGCAAGGCGGGCGTATGAAAGTGATTGCAACGGGCGGTCTTGCACCGCTTTACGCCGAGGCCTCCAGCGTGATCGATGCGGTGGATGATGATCTCACCATCCGCGGCCTGCGCCTGATTCACGAACGGAAGAAGAAATAATACCCTCATTCTCGTGACAGACGTGGGAATAAAGGCTACAGAGCGGTATGAGTTTCGCATTCAAAGAATATAATGATGAACTTTTGTTCATACCGCTTGGGGGCGCCAATGAAATTGGCATGAACCTCAATCTTTACCGCTATCAGGGCAAATGGCTGATGATTGATTTGGGTATTGGCTTTGCCGATGCGTATTTGCCAGGCATCGAGGTGATTTTGCCGAATATCGATGCCATCGTGCCGCATAAGCAGGATCTGCTGGGCCTTGTGCTTACCCACGCGCATGAAGATCATTTGGGCGCGATTCCTTATCTATGGCCGGAACTCGGCTGCCCGCTTTATGCCACGCCGTTCACCTCCGCCGTATTGCGCGCAAAGCTGGCGGAAGAAGGGCTTTCGGGAAAGCTCAAAATCCATGAAGTAAAAGCAGGGAAACCATACAAACTTGGGCCATTTGATTTGGAAATGGTTCCCATCACCCACTCGATTCCGGAGATGCATGCCGTTGCCATCCGTACGCAAAAAGGCACGGTGATCCACACGGGTGACTGGAAGCTTGATGCAGCACCCATGGTCGGCGGCACAACGGATGAGAAAACTCTCGCCAAATACGGCGATGAAGGCGTACTCGCCATGGTATGTGATTCTACCAATGTGTTCGTTGAAGGCGAATCCGGATCGGAAGCCGATGTGCGCGATTCACTTATGGATATCATCAAGTCCTGCAAGGAGCGGGTGGTGGTCGCTACGTTTTCTTCCAACATTGCGCGGCTGGAAACGGTTATCCGCGCTGCAACCGCTGCCGGCCGCTCGGTCGCACTGGCTGGAAAATCCATCTGGCGCATGGTAACGGCTGCGCGCGAAGCCGGATATTTAACCGATGTGGGCAACTTCCTTACCGACGAGCAAGGCATGCGCCTGCCGCGTGATAAGGTGGCATTTATTGTCACCGGCTGCCAGGGCGAGCCACAAGCCGCACTCTCGCGCATTGCGCGCGGCGAACATCCTGTCATCCGCCTTTCACCGCAGGATACAGTCGTTTTTTCCTCACGAACTATTCCAGGCAACGAAACATCGATTGGCTATATCCATAATCGTTTGGTGAAATTGGGCGTGGAAGTGATTAACGATCAAGTGGGCTTTGTGCATGTTTCCGGCCATCCGGCGCGTATGGAGCTTGAGCGTATGTATCAGCTGGTGCGTCCGCATATCGCGGTTCCGGTGCATGGGGAGGCGCGCCATATTCACGAGCATGCAGCGCTCGCCAAAAGCCTTCAAGTGCCGCATACGGTGGAGCCAACCAATGGCGTTATCATTCAGCTTTCCGCAGGCAATCCCCGCATCATTGGCCAGGTTCCATCGGGCTATCTCGCGATGGATGGCGCGTCGCTCATTGATGTGAACTCGCCCGTGATCCGCACTCGCCGCAAGCTGCGGGATGACGGGCTCATCGTTGTATCCGTTGCGCTCAAGAAAAATGGTGAACTGGCATCGCCTCCTATAATCTCGGCGCCTGGCTGCCTTGATGAGGCGGAGGATAAAGCATTTATTCAGTCCATTCGCGAGGAGATAAGCGAGCTTGTCGATGCGCCACGCAAAGGTAAAAAAAGCAAGGATATCGAAGAATCCATCCGTCACACGTTGCGTCGCATTATCCGCGATGAGTTAGGCAAAAAACCCGTGCTCGAGGTGCATGTCCACCGGCTTTAATGGTAAACCTCTACCGCTGATCATTTTCAACGTGTCATCCTGAACGAAGTGAAGGATCTCGTTTTTATTTAAAAAGATTCTTCGCTGTGCTCAGAACGACGAGTACTAAAATCTGCTAGGCACTGTTCTTAATTTTTAAGTAGATTGCGCGATGTTGTTTATTTCGCTGAAGAACAAGAGAAATTTCAAGAGCGTAGCTGGATCTACGGTCGAGAAATTTATTGCCGTTATTCAGCGAAATAAACCATCGCCCTATGGGTTGCGGCAAAAATCGTCGCTCGCTGCGTTGAAGTGCGCTTACGTAGGGCGGCTACGCGACGCGCACTTCGCCTCGCGAATCAACAATTTTTGCACGTAACGCAACTGCTTAGAAATTAAGAACAGTGCCTAGGCAGTTTTTAACTGCAGCATCGCCGCATCATATTCGAAAAGCCCGAGTAATATGCGTAGTGCCCGGCCGCGCTCGGATAAAAGATCAGGATCACGCGCCAGGATATAGCGCGTGTCCTCATGCGCGAGGGCAAGCAGCGGCATATGCACGCTTACATCGGCAAGGGTGAATTGCGGCAGGCCGGTTTGGCGCGTGCCGAGCACATCGCCCGCACCGCGTAGTTTCAAATCTTCTTCAGCAATGAGAAACCCGTCATTCGTTTCGCGCAAGATGGATAAACGGCGCTTGGCGATTTCCGATAATGGCTCGTGGTACAGCAAAACACAACGCGAGGCTGCTGAACTACGCCCCACCCTTCCACGCAGTTGATGCAATTGCGCTAAACCAAATCGCTCCGCATGCTCAATCACCATCACGGTAGCCGAAGGCACATTGACACCGACTTCAATGACGGTAGTCGCAACCAATAATTGCAGCCCACCATGGGCAAAGCCCTGCATCACCGTTTCGCGCTCTTCGAGCTTCATGCGCCCATGCACCCAACCGACCTTCCCCGGAAAGCGCGCGGAAAGTTCACGAAAACGCGCTTCCGTCGCGGCGAGTGAAATTGCTTCCTCTTCGGCGGCTTCGATAAGCGGACACACCCAATACGCTTTTTCGCCTGCTGTCATAATGCGCGCCAGCCCATCCACTATTTCTGACATGCGGCTAGAGGGTACGATGCGTGTATCAATCGGCTGTCGGCCCGGCGGTCGTTCGATGAGTGCGGAACAGTCCATATCGCCATAGAGCGTCATCGTCAGACTGCGGGGGATGGGCGTTGCCGTCATTTGTAAAATATGCGGGCTTTTACCTTTGCTGCTTAATTTCATGCGTTGCGAAACACCAAAGCGGTGCTGCTCATCCACCACAATGAGGGAGAGATCTTTAAATACCACCTCATCCTGAAACAGCGCATGCGTGCCGATAAGCATGGGAATCTCACCGGCCGCCACCGCTTGAAGCACGCTTTCGCGTTTGGATTTTTTCATCTTCCCTGTCAGTAGCGCGAGTGGGATCCGTAAGCTTTCGGCTAACGGCATCAGGGTTTCCATATGCTGGCGGGCGAGCAAATCCGTTGGCGCCATGAATGCGGATTGGTAACGCGCGGCAGCGGCCTGCACCATGGCCGCAAAGGCAAGTACGGTTTTTCCTGAACCGACATCGCCCTGTAGCAACCGCACCATGCGGTGACCGGAGGAAAGATCCTGCGTGATGTCATGAAGTACCGCCTGCTGCCCTTGCGTAAACGCAAAAGGCAGTGCTTCTTCTAGTTTTTTTGCCATTTCAGCGCGGTAGGGGATGGCGTAAGAAAGTTGTCGCTGTTCTACCCGCCGCAGTAACGCCAGCGCCAGCTGGTGCGCCAGCAATTCGTCGTACGCAAGGCGTGCACGCAGAGGCGAATTTAGTTCGATGTCAGAAGGTTCATTGGGCGCATGCATACAGCGAAGCGATTCATAGAACGAAAACCAACCGCGTTGTGCGAGCATTGCCCCGTCCAGCCATTCAGGCAACGCATTGAGTTTGCTCACCGCCTGGGTAATGGTTTTACCCAAGGTTTTTTGCGACAGCCCGGCCGTGAGCGGATAAACGGGTGTCAGGCGCAATGCACCGCTTGCATTTGCCGCATCCGCAATGAGATCAGGATGCGCGATGGTTGCAACCCCATTATACCATTCGACCGTACCGCAAATAATTCGCCGTGCGCCAACGGGTAGCTGACGCGCAAGATAATCGCCCTTCACATGAAAGAAAGTGAGGATTAAGGTTCCCGTTTCGTCTTCAGTCGCGATGCGGTAAGGTAGGTTCGGGCGATTTCGCGGGGGCGCAACATGCTCGGCAATAGCGACTTCAACCGTTACGTATTCACCTTTTTGTAGGCTTGAGACCGGGCGCACGGTGCGCCTATCTACCGTGCCGATGGGCAAATGAAACACAAGATCCCGCAGAATGGGCGATGGCGGCGATTTTTCCTCCTCCGCTGTACTCGGCATCAGCAAGCGGCGTAGCGCCGCACCCACCGAAGCACCGACACCTTTTAAGGACGACACCGGTGCAAACCACGGGTAAAGCGCCGCGGGCCTTAATCCAGACTGGGCGATATTAGAGGCCAAGCTCGCTGAGGATATTCCGTTCATCCGCCGCAATCTCCTTCGCCGCGGATTCGCACGCAAGCACCATCGCATCCGCCGACTGCGTGCCGATCATATCAAAGGTCACGCTGACAGTAACCGAAAAATCGGCCTTGCCCCCAAGTGCAATACGGTGGTTGCGCACGTTCCAGCGCAGACGGTTCAACACCATGCGCGCCGATTCACGCGAGATATCAAACAGCATGAGGCCGAGCGTGGATTCCGAAAGCACCGAAACCAAATCCTCGCTGCGAAAGCTGCCGCGACAACAATTGGCCACATGATGCAATTGGTCGACACAATTTTGTTTGCCATAACGCGCAAGACTGCGTTCATAACGGTCGAGCCGTAGGACGGCAAAGCAAGCCGACATGTCATTCGCTGTGAGGTAATTTTTGAGCACTTCAAGGTAGCGGATGGCAGAAGCCCGATCCGGCAATCCGGTGTCAGAATCGAGAATCTGGCTTCCTTCAAGATTGAGTTTTAAGAATTCGCGCAATTGTAGTTTGCTTGTGACTTCACGCGTATCGGGCAGAACGAGCTGGAATTTAGCGTGCGCGTCTTCGGCCATCACGCGCATAATCGTGCAATCACGCACAATCTCCTGCCCTGCACGGGTACGCAACCTCAAGGAAGTCTGGCGGCTAAAAATATCACCAAAATCGGGAGCGTCGTCTTCGAATGTGATTTCTTCCTGAATCAGGTTAGTGGATTTTTCACCCAGAATTTCAAGTAAAGAATGGTGGGTTAAATCGCCTGCTGAATAGCCAAGTGTATTGCTGATGGTCTCATTCGCATGAGTGATGGTGAGTGCATGGGTGGCATTATTCTGTACCACCAGAATCACCCCGTCACGGCGGCGGGCTTCGTTTGGTTTCTCTTGCAAAGCGGCCATATTCCACCCTTTACGAATGGCGATAAGCCGACTATGTTCCTTCAACAAAAAGAGTCAAGCGATGGTTCAGATTCACCAATCAAATCCCACACTGCCGCGCGAATTGTGGCTGAAACGCCTGCATTACCGTAGCTGGCATCGCGGCTGTAAAGAAACTGATCTGATTTTGGGGACGTTTTGCAACCGTCGTATCGCGGCCATGTGCGAGGATGAATTACGCTGCTACGAAGCCCTGCTTGATGAAGACGATGCTGATATCTGGGCGTGGCTGACGGATAAAACCCCCTGCCCTAAACCGGAATTCTTGCCACTGCTTTCTGAACTCAAGGCGCTATCGTTGCAGGAATAATGGTCCCTTCATTCGCATTCCCGGCGCTTACCCCTGGCACGCGCAGGCGCATCGGTAACGTACCGTTTGCCGCACAAGCCTATGTGATTGCTGAGTACGCAAAGCAGCACAAACGGCCTATCCTGCATGTCGTGCCGCAGGATAAGGACGCGGCAAGTCTAAGCGCTGCCTGCCAGTTTTTTGCGCCGGATATCCCGGTGTTGTTTTTACCTGCCTGGGACACTTTACCCTATGACCGCATTTCTCCCGCCAGTAGCATTCTTTCGCAGCGGCTCTCGACGTTAAGCCAGCTCGATGCGATGGGTAAAGATGCGGTATATATCCTCTTCACCACACTCAATGCCGTAAGCCAGAAATTGCCGCCGCGCGAAATGATCCGCAGCGCTTGCTTTACTATCCGTCGTGGCATGATGCTGGAGCGCGATGCATTGATTGCGCAACTGAACACAAACGGATACCGCCGTGCTTCTAAAGTGATGGAGCCTGGGGAATACGCCATTCGTGGTTCACTGATCGATCTTTTTCCCGCAGGCGCGGAAGAGGCCGTACGTATTGATCTTTTCGGCGAGGAGGTGGAATCCATCAAACGGATGGATCCTTTTACCCAACTTTCCGCGCTCGCAGTGAACGAGGTGATGCTCTACCCCATCAGCGAAGTGCTGCTGACGGAAGACACCATCAGCCATTTCCGCACCCAGTACCGCGCAGTTTTCGGCGCCGTTACCAAAGAAGACCCGCTTTACGAAGCCATCTCTGCTGGGCGGTCCGTTCCTGGAATGGAGCACTGGCTGCCGCTTTTTTACAACGAACTCTCGAACCTTGCTGCCTATACCGAAGGTGCGGTGCTGAGCGAGGATTACCGTATCGGCGCGCTGCACAAAGAGCGTATGGAAGATATCGCCGATTATTATAGTGCGCGGCTTTCCCACCGTGAACGGATGGAAGGCGCTCCTTACCACCCGGTAGCGCCGGATTCGCTCTTTTTAACTCCTGACAAGCTGGACGATGTTTTTTATCCCCATCCACGCGTGGAATGGACGCCTTTTGCCACAGAACACGGCGCAACGCTTGGCATAAAAGCAAGCCAGCAGCTTTCGACACAGGCAAAGGATCTGCATCCGGTGGAAGCGGCAAAAACCTATCTCACGCGCACAGAAAAACTCATCCTGATTTCGGCCAATTCCAAAGGTAGTGCGGAGCGGATCAAAAAAATGCTCGCGCTACCAGATGCAACAAAAATTCTTTGTTCGTTTGCCGAACGTAAGGATGCGGTTTCCATGACCGTGCTGCCGCTGGAACAAGGATTCGAGACAGATGATTTTATTCTCATCACCGAGCAGGATCTGTTCGGCGAACGCATCGTGCGCACGCAAAAGAAAAAACGCGCCGCCGAAACATTTATGCAGGAAGCGGCGAGCTTCCTTGAAGGGGAACTGATTGTGCATCGTGAGCATGGTATCGGCAAGTTCGACGGGCTGATTACCATTGAAGTCGGCAGCACGCGTCATGATTGCCTGAAGCTTCTCTATGATGGCGGCGACAAGCTATTTCTACCTGTTGAAAATATCGACATGGTCAGCCGCTACGGTACGACGGAGGAGAATGTCACGCTGGATAAGCTGGGCGGTGTGGCCTGGCAGAAACGTAAATCGGCGCTCAAAAAACGGCTAAAAATGGCGGCCGAAGCGCTCATTAACCTCGCTGCTGCGCGCGCTGCCCAGCCTGCCGAAGTGATGGCTGCCGAGGCCGGCGCGTACGATGAGTTTTGTGCGCGCTTTCCTTACACCGAAACCGACGACCAACTCCAGGCGATTGAGGATGTAAAACGCGATCTTGCCAGCGGCCACGCGATGGACAGGCTTATTTGCGGCGATGTCGGATTCGGCAAAACCGAAGTCGCTCTACGCGCGGCATTTGTCACGGCGGCAGGCGGTTTCCAAGTCGCGGTGATTGCGCCCACCACCTTGCTTGCCCGCCAGCATTACCGGACGTTTTCCGAACGATTCTCCGGTCTGCCGTTTAATGTCCGTATGCTCTCGCGGCTGACAGCGAGCAAAGAGGCGCGCGACATCCGCCAGCAATTACCGGAGGGTAAAATTGATATTGTTATCGGCACGCATGCGCTGCTTGCAAGCAGTATTCAGTTTAAACGGCTGGGTCTCTTGATAGTGGATGAAGAGCAGCATTTTGGCGTGGCGCAAAAGGAAAAGCTTAAGCAGCTGAAAAGCGATATTCACGTGCTCACACTTTCGGCAACCCCCATTCCGCGCACTTTACAAATGTCGTTGGTAGGTGTGCGCGATCTTTCGCTCATTACCACACCGCCGATCGACCGCTTGGCTGTACGCACCTACGTCATGCCGTATGATCCGGTGATCGTACGTGAGGCGCTGTTGCGTGAATATCATCGCGGCGGCAAAAGTTTTATCGTGACGCCGCGCGTCAAATACATGACGGATTTGCATAGCAAACTACACGCACTAGTTCCTGAAATTAAGATCGCCACGGCACATGGGCAAATGGCCGCGACTCAGCTTGATGCCACCATGAATGATTTTTACGACGGGAAGTACGACGCCCTGCTCTCCACCTCCATTATTGAATCGGGAATCGATATTCCCACTGCCAACACCATGATTATCGACCGTCCGCAACTTTTCGGCCTGGCACAGCTTTACCAATTGCGCGGCCGTGTGGGGCGCAGCAAGACCCGAGCCTATGCCTATTTTACTTTGCCGCATCATCACCTTCTCTCGCGTGATGCAGAGCGGCGGCTGGAAGTGATGCAGCAACTTGATAGCCTGGGCGCAGGATTCCAGCTTGCCAGCCACGATATGGACATTCGCGGATTTGGTAATCTTCTCGGTGAGGAGCAATCCGGTCATATTAAAGAAGTGGGGATTGAGCTTTACCAGGCGATGCTTGAGGAAGCGATCACCGATCTCAGGCGCAAACGTACGCCCGAAATGGTTTCTACCTTGGCGCAGGACTGGTCGCCACAAATCAACCTCGGCATGTCGGTACTGATTCCGGAATCCTATATCGAGGATTTATCCTTACGCTTAAGCCTTTATCGGCGCGCGGCTTCGCTTGATAGTCATGCGGCACTCGAAAGCTTTGCCGCAGAGCTGACCGACCGCTTCGGTACACCGCCCATAGAAGTAGAGCATCTCCTTGCCGTGCTCGCCATTAAAATCACCTGTAAACAAGCCGGTATCAGCCGCATCGATGCCGGACCGAAAGGCACAGTGATTGCATTCCGTAACAATGTATTTGCCGCACCAGAAGCATTGCTGCAGCATTTAACAAAACACACTCACCGCCTGAAGTTGCGTGCCGATCAAACGCTGCTATTGCAAGTCAACACCGCAAACGAAGACGAGCGCCTCACCACTGCGCGCATCATTGCCAATGAGATCGCGGCGCTATTGCCCACAACCAACGCCGAAGCTGCTTGAAAAATTCGGCATTGTCATGAAATCGTCATATTGAACTGCTACTGCCACGCGACATCACCCCATACACGAGGATGCCATGACCATAACCCACGCACTATTTTCTCCTGAAATTCGCGCGGCGGCGGATGAAGCGGTTGCACCATTAACGCTTGCTCGCGCCACAAGCATTCAAGGCCCTGCGATTGTGTATACTGCCTGGGATGGAAGTTCTTGTGGTTCTCAACATAATACTTTTACGCTCTCTGAGGCAGCAGAAAAACTTGGTATTCCACTTTATGTGATTAACAGCGATGGCAATCGCGACTTTGCAGCATTACGTCATGGTGAACGACTAACGGGGGATACCGTATCACTGCTTGATCAGTTCCAGTTATTTTTACAAGAACCGAATATACGCTTTATTGACCAATCTGGTCGTGTTGTTGGTTCTCAAACAGTGCGAAGTACTGATGGTGTTAAGCCTATCATAGACGCTTATTATGAAGCAATCGGTAGGCAAGCCAGCTTAGAAACTGAACGCCAAAGCTATGGCCGAGCATAACCACACCCATCAGCATTCTTTTGATCCTGGAATGCTTGCAGCCATCGCTACGAGCACGCTGATTGCGGCTCCTTATATTTTGCCATTCCTGGGTATTGGCTCACTTGATAAAACCAATACCATCATGCATGCAATCGGCGGTCATAGTAGCGTCGATGCGTTGACCGGTATTCCCAGCAGTTACGGCACGGGTATTGCTGGATTTATTCAATCGTCGCTTGCTCAGATACCATTCATTGGTTCTGCTCTGACCTCTCTTGCGCCGGTTACCATTCCTGGCATAGGTGTAAGCATCGCCAGCGGTACATTGGTCAGCTTTGGTGCTATCGCGGTTATCGGTATCGGCGGAGTTTTGCTCGCGAATTGGTTAGAACGACGAGAATCACCGTCACAAAAGTTCCGTGCTAGTACCGTTATTCGTAGTATAGCGCTTACCACCAGTGTGCTAATTGCACTGCCAAGCATTCTGAGTGGGTTGAGCCTTGCGATTGCATTTCTTGCATTTAGCATGGGCGGTTATGCAGTTGCAAATCATACGATCCTTGGATTGCAAGCTACATTAGGCGCAACGGCGATGGCGCATGGGGCGGCGGGTGGGTTATTGGCGGCGACATTGCCGCATCTCATCACCTGCGGTGGCATGCTGTTACCATTGCTTTCAAGTTTTTCGTTACAAAACCGACGGCAGCCTCACGCTTCATCGCGTACGGGAACGGAGGTGGAACTCGTCCACGCATCCAAAACGATAGCAGGAAGGCCGATGGAGCTTGTGTTTCAATTGCGCGATCGTACATCTGGAAAGCTTCTTTGTGCGGATGACCTTGCCATCACCCATACGGAAAAGCTCCATACGATGGTGATCGATCATTCCCTAAATGACTATCACCATCTCCACCCGCGATACGATAAAAACACAGGATTTTTTCATGCTTATTTTACGCCGCGAACCCATCATCCCTATCACCTCTGGCATGATTTTACGCGACAGCACCAGCACGAGCCTACCTATGTTCGCAATGAAATTCCAGGGAGCCGTATAATCGCTCCTGCTGCGGTTATCACCCATGAGTCGCACGCTGAAGCTAAAGATATTCGTGCCGATATTAATCTCTCGTCACCGCTAAAATCCGGAACAGAAACTATAATGGAGCTGCGATTGCTTGATCAGAACGGTGCTATGCTACGCGACCTTGAACCGGTGATGGGCGCGTTCGGCCATCTCGTTGGATTTAGTAAGGATGGCAGGCATTTTATTCACTGCCACCCGCTCGGCGAGGAACCCATGAGTGCGGATGACCGCGCAGCAGGCATGCTACGATTTCACGTCAATCCAACGCATGCGGGTGCAACGAAATTTTTCCTCCAAATTAAACGCAATGGGCATGATATTGCTATTCCGTTTGGCCAGCTCATTCAGCCACCGGAACGTTTTAGTGCACGTGTTTCAGCGCATGAACCTCATACCGCCCCGATGGCTTATGCGCGGTAACGCACGGAATCCTGAGGCGCAATATGCGTTTGCGGCGTGATATCCGAACGCCGATGTACTACTTTGCCATCATGCATACGCCAGGTATCAACAAAATCTAATTTCACATCACGGGATGAGCGGATACGAACTTTGCCATTTTCTTCTGGCATTTTTGAACAATATTTTCCTTCAAAAACACCGCGAACGACCACTTCTTTTTTCTCGGCATTTACTTCAAGTGATGTAATAGCGTGCGTGCCAACCAGTGGTCGTTCAACGGCAAAGAAATGCCGAATATTCTCTTTTCTCTCGTAAGAAACAGCTTTTTGATCTTTTTGAGCGCGCTCATACACGGCATCATCCGCGAACAGTTCCATGATGCTATCAATCGCCGTAGAATCGGTTCTGAACATACCATCTTCAATGGCAGTCGAGCGATCCACCGTCGCGTAATAGCCACGAATCAGAGATTCTGCATCATATGGTAGAGCTTGCTGCATGCCTCAACGGTAATAGAAAATTATGACAAAATGATGACGAATCGCTGTTTTATTGGGTTACAAACCCTTGCAAACCCCATGATTCCCGCTATATTCCGCGGCTTATGAGCGACCTGTTTCAAAAATCTTCTGCCGCCAAAAAATCTGAAACCGCAGGCTATTCGGCCAAGCATATCGAGGTGCTTGAGGGGCTGGAGCCAGTGCGCCGTCGCCCGGGCATGTATATCGGCGGTAATGACGAAAACGCTATGCATCACCTTATCAACGAGGTGTTTGACAACGCGATGGACGAGGCTGTGGCCGGTCATGCAAGTTTTATCGAGGTGGAGCTGAATGCTGCCAATACGGTAACGATTCGTGATAATGGGCGGGGGATTCCGGTCGATCCGCATCCCAAATTTCCTAAAAAATCGGCGCTGGAAATTATTATGACCACGCTGCACGCCGGCGGCAAATTTAACGACAAGGTCTATCACACCGCTGGCGGTTTGCACGGCGTTGGTATTTCTGTAGTCAACGCGCTGTCGGAGCATCTTGAGGTTGAGGTCGCGCGCGATCAGCAGCTTTATAAGCAAGAATATTCTCGCGGTACGCCGAAAGATAAACTCAAAAAACTCGGCAGCATCAAAAATCGCCGAGGCACATCCGTTACGTTTCGCCCCGATGCAGAAATTTTTGGCAATAAGGCAAAATATCGGCCTGAGAAAGTTTATAAGCTCATCCGCGCGAAGGCGTATCTTTTCCGTGGTGTTGAAATTCGCTGGAAATGCGATCCGGATCTACTCGCGGAAGGTGCAAGCACACCGGCGGAAGACACCATTCATTTTCCTGGCGGTCTTGCCGATTTTCTGGCGATGGAAGTGGGTGCGCGCCCACTTGCCATCACTCAGCATTTTGCGGGCTCGGCAGAATTAGCCGAAGGCCGTGGCCGCGTGGAATGGGCCGTTGCCTGGCCAAAGGATGAGGAAGACGGGCATTATTCCTTATTCTGCAACACGATTCCTACGCCGGATGGCGGCACGCATGAGCAAGGATTGCGCGCAGCATTAACGAAATCATTGCGCGCTTTTGGTGAAATGACGAAGAATAAAAAAGCCGCCGCCATCACCGCCGATGACGTGATGGAAGGTGCAGTCGTTATTCTTTCGCTATTCATTAAGGATCCTCAATTTCAAGGGCAGACAAAGGATCGGCTGATGTCGAGCGAAGCAGTGCGGTTGGTTGAGAATGCCATCCGCGACCCGTTTGATCATTTCCTTTCCGGTGATATGGAAATTGGCAATGGTCTGCTCAATTATATCATCTACCGCGCGGAAGAACGCTTGCGTCGCAAGCAGGAGAAAAATACCAAGCGGCAGAGTGCCACCTCGCGTTTGCGCTTGCCTGGCAAGCTTGCGGATTGCACACGCAACCAGCCGGAAGGTACGGAACTGTTTTTGGTCGAGGGCGATTCAGCCGGCGGCTCCGCCAAGCAGGCACGCGTGCGCGAAACGCAAGCGGTACTACCACTGCGCGGAAAAATTCTTAACGTAGCCTCCGCCTCGCTTGATAAAATTCGCGCGAACCAGGAAATATCCGACCTCATGCAGGCGATGGGTGTATCGACGGGGTCGCAATTTGAAATCACTAATCTTCGCTATGAGCGTATCATCATCATGACGGATGCGGATGTGGACGGCGCGCATATTGCCTCGTTGTTGATGACGTTTTTCTACCAGGAAATGCCGGATCTCATCCGCAAGGGTCATCTGTACCTGGCACAGCCGCCGCTGTTTCGTATCACCGCGGGCGGCACTACTTACTACGCGGCGAATGAGAATGAAAAAAATGCGCTCGTGGAACAACTATCCGGCAAGCACAAAAGCCGGATTGATGTGGGGCGTTTTAAAGGCTTAGGCGAGATGACGGCCATTCAGCTTAAAGAAACCACAATGGATCCTAAGAAGCGAATTTTACTGCGCGTGATGATTGACGAAGCAGATACAGATGAAACAGCCGAGCGCGTGCATCAATTAATGGGAAAAAAACCAGAACTTCGCTTTAAGTTTATCCGTGAACAAACCGAACTTTACGGTGAAAAATTCCGCGAAGCGCTGGATGTATAGTGAAATGCTAGCCGTCGCTGAGTAGCTTTTCCACTTCTTCCGAACTGAGTACTTCCCCCGGCTCTTTCGGCGTAGCTTCTACAGCAGCAGCTGGTGGAGCCATTGCTTCTTCCGGCACAGGATCGGTAACGGTTGCAGCGGAAGGGATTTCGGATTTGACTTCCGGTGCAGGTGGTTCCGGCGTACGCATGGCGTCAATTAACTGGTTGAGCACCTCGTGCGGTACAATGAACCCATCGAAAGATTTTTTCTGATTCAAGTCTTTCAAATGCATGGGCATAAAACGCGCATTGGAATCAGTGGCAGGCGCTTCGCTGAGCACTGCTTTAAACGCATTGCTTTTTTCTTTAGGCGTGGTGGCAAAGGTGACTTTCTGTGCGGCGGAAGCTTTTGCCACACGGTCAGCAGCGATGGATACTTCCTTCGTCGGCAAGTCGCGCACGATACGGTATGGTTCCTGAATCCCGGCCACACGCACCGCCATGAGCGCGCTTTCGGCAATGACCGCAACAAATTCAGTGGGCGTACTATAGACGCGGTAGCGGACCTTGTCCGCATCCACAACGCTGGTGCGGCGGACGGCAATTGCTTCAATACCTCGCGCGTGACTGGCAGCTCCCATGCCTTTGACGGATACCACAAAACCAAGGTTTACGCATGGGTTTTCAGCACCTCACCCGCTAAAAACAGCGACCCTGTGACCAATAAAACACCTTTTTTACGATGACGGAGCTGATCTGCCGCCTGGGTCAGGCTTCTTGCCATCGAGACATCTGCGCAGCCGCTAGCCTTGGCCGCTTTGGCAAGTATATCCGGCGTATAGCTATCCGCCTGGCCTGGAATCGGTATGGTTACAATCGGTATTGGCAACGCGGCAAAAGCATCGAAGAACGCTTTTGCGTCTTTGCGTTGCATCATACCCACAATCATGGATACGGGCTCATTGTGCTGAGCGATCCAATCCGCGAGCACGCGCGCGGCATGGGCATTATGCCCGCCATCCAGCCACACCTCACCCGGCCATATATCGCAAAGTGGACCGGATTGCAGTTGCTGCAATCGCCCCTTCCAGCACGCGTTAAGTACTCCTTGCTGTATGGCTTCAAGCGATAATGGCAACGCATGCCTTAATCCAAGTGCTACCACTGCCGCCAACGCCGCGTTGGCATGTTGATGCGCCCCCGCCAATGCGGGCAAAGGCAACGGCGAAGGTACGCCCGCATGTGTGACATGTAAGGATTGCTTAGATTCAGCCATTGTCCAGCCACTGTCATAAGCGATGAGCGGTGCGCTGCAGGAAGCTGCCTTTTCAACGAATACATGCAGCGCTTGCGATGGCTGAGGTGCTAAAAACACTGGAACACCGGGCTTTATAATACCCGCTTTTTCACCCGCGATAGCGGATAATGTTGCACCGAGATATTCCTGATGATCGAGGCCAATCGGCGTTATCACACTGGCGAGCGGTTTTTCTACAATGTTCGTTGCATCCAGCCTACCGCCCATACCGGTTTCAAGGAGTAGTACATCCGCCTTGTGCGAAGCGAATGCAAGAAATGCCGCAACGGTACTAGCTTCAAAAAACGTAACAGGAATTTTTTTCGCCAGCACCACTACCCGCTCGAGATACGGAATGAGTGACGCGTCGCTGATCTCGTGTCCAGCTAGTACGATACGTTCATTAAACCGTACAAGATGCGGCGAGGTGTAGACATGCACACGGTAGCCCGCGGCCTCATACATCGCACGCAAAAAGGCAATGGTGGAGCCTTTGCCATTCGTGCCTGCAACGTGAATCACCGGCGGCAGCTTTTTTTCCGGATGATCAAGAGCGGTAAGCAACGCCAGCACACGATCAAGCGACAAATCAATGCCAGGTAGACTCGGGTTATTGAGCGATTCCAGCAATGCTGTAAGCGACGTGCGCATGATTCACTCTCTAGCCGATGGTAGGTAGTGGCCGATTCCACCACTCCCGGTGCAGTGCGATATTATGCACACGTAAATACTGCACACCCGCAGCGGCAAGATCGATAGAAAATTTTAACGTCATCCGGTCGCGTTCGGCGGCCGGCGCATCAGTAAAAATTTTCATAAAGCTTTTGCGTGAATGGCCGAATAGCCAAGTCCCGCCTGATTCAACGAGGGACTGCGCCTGCTCGATCAACATCCAGGAATGCTGGGCGGATTTACCAAAGCCAATGCCAGGATCGAATATCAACCGCTCCGGCGCGATGCCTAGTGAACGCATATTTTCTTTCCATTTCAGAATAATCGCCAACGTGTCCGTATCCTCAGGCAGTATTATATTTGCTGTAGCAGGCACGCTCAATGCATGCATAACCACTACTTTACACGTATGTTGTGCAAGCACATCACGCATCGTGAGGTCGGCAAGACCGGAGACATCATTTATCATGCCCACACCCATCGCCAAGGCGTGAAATGCGGTAGAAGCATGGCGCGTATCGACACTCACTCGCGCTAATTCTGCCATAGTGAAAGCTTCTAGCACAGGCGCGAGTCGCTGCCATTCTTCTGCTTCGGCAATAGGCGTCGCGCCAGGCCGTGTGGATTCTGCACCGATATCGACGATGTCCGCCCCCTCTTCCCATAATGCACGGGCGCGAACGATGGCTGCTGTATGCATGATGCCATCGCCTGAAAAAGAATCCGGCGTGACATTCAGAATACCCATGAATAGCGGTTTATGCAGCCTCGCCAGCATTTCGATGGCTGAGAGCTTGAGCTGCGGATGTTGCCAATCCGGCGCGATTGCCGCGAGCGGACGCAATACAAAATCCCGCTCATGCAATCGCGGGTGTGGGATTGTTAGCCTATCTGTTTTGATGCATTGATCATGATACGCAACAATGTCTAAATCGATTTCGCGCGGCGCCCAATAACCGCGATCCTGCCGCCCCAACGCCTGTTCAATAGTTTGAAGTACGGTGAGTAGCGTATGCGGGTCTAACTCGGTGTTGACTTCCACCAGCTGATTCAAAAATGGCTGGTTCCATTCCGTCGGTGCGTTGGCCGGCAGTAATGCCGAAAATTCCATCGCGTGCGAGGATTGTTTCACCAGAATGCCGTGGTCTTTGAGAGCAGCTTGCGCGCGCAACAGCATGGCATTGCGATCACCCACATTACTACCGAGCGCGATAAAAATCATTGGGCAGGCGGGATGCTCGCACCCGCCGGAAGATCGGTAAGTATGTAAGAAGCGCCATCGGCAAGGCCTGAGATGGGTGTAGTGAGTTTTGTCAGCCGCAGCCACAGCCTGATTTCATCCGCACAGTGGGTATTTAGAATGCCGCGAAGCAGGACGAATAGCTCGCTCGCCAGATGCTCAATTAAGGCGAATTCCTTTTGTTCGACGAAATCCTTCATCGCCTGGCATAAAATCCCGTAATCGATAAAGGGAGCGGTATCCGTTACCGCACAGACAGGTGCTTTAGAAAAATAAAGACGGATATCTACCGCCACACGTTGCTTTTTTCCGCGTTCGGCCACGTAATAGCCAAGATGTACGGAAAGCTCCTGGCGGTTAATGGTAAAGAGATACGGGTAATGTGCCATACTCTAGCCATAAGGCGGCAAGTGCGCTAAAGCAAGCCTTGTGGAAGAGAAAACCTACACGTTATTGAACGGGAAATTGGTACTGGCATCACGCGCAGCGGTTCCGGTTGCTGATCGTGGCTTCCGCTTTGGAGACGGCGTGTTTGAGACCATCCGTGTGGTAAAATCCGTGCCGTATCAATGGGAATTTCACCTACAACGCCTGACACAAAGTCTAGATGCGGTTGCCATTACACCACCCGAGGTCGATTGGGCGGCACAAGCAAAAAAGTTACTACAGAAAAACCGCCTCACGCATGGCTTTTTGCGCATTGCCATCAGCCGTGGTGTGGGAAGTCGCGGCTATATGCCCTTCCCGCCGGAGATGCCTTGCCATTGGGTGATGGAAATACTGCCCGAGCTTCCGATGCCTAGAAAACCCTGTCGTTTATGGCTTTCCAAGCGCCCGCGCATACCGCTTGTGTGTTTGCCGGTGAATAGCAAGCTCGCGCATGGGCTAAACAATACGTTGGCATTGCTCGAGGCCAATGCCGCACAGTGTGACGATGCTTTGCAGCTCACCACCGAAGGTTTTATTGCCGAAACCGCGAGCGCTAATATTTTCTGGATTCGTGATAACACGCTGTTCACGCCACCGCTTGATACCGGTTGCTTAAACGGCAGTACGCGTGATGCGATCATGCGCCTGTCACCTTTACCGTTACGCGCCGCAATGGTTGGGATCAGCGAACTTCAGCAGGCAGATGCTGTTTTTATCACCAATTGCCGTGTGGGCGTGTGGCCTGTCACCAGCATCGAGCCGCTGGGTTATCGTTTCAACGCCAAACATGCGCTTGTCTTGCAGCTTGAGAGGCTACTCCACGCCGACATCACACGTTATACACGCAAGCACCGAAATCGATGGGAACGTGCATCATGAGCTGGCAACGGATTGCAACACATGCGTGGCAAGATCCGCTTGCCTTTGCCACACGTTTTGCCAATGAACAGGATTTCACTTTTTTATATTCTGCACGCAAGGAACGGTTCAGTGGGCAGCAGAGTTTCTTACTTCTTGAACCACGCATGGAATATGTATCTGACAGTTTTGCCTCGCTACCAGAGATTCCTGCAGATGAAGGCGAACACTTGCCTTACTGGACAGGGTATATCGGCTACGGTGCACGTTGTTCCATCGAACGGTATAGCCGTGGCACGCCATCGCCCATCACCCTGCCGGATGTGTGGCTGACTGCGTATAGGCGCATATTCCGCTTTCATCATCTCGATCAAACGATTGAAGAATTTTATTTTGGCAACACTGTATTCAAACCGATTCCTGATATGAAATGGGCAGAGAAACCAGCATCCGTTGCCACACTTCATTCGAATATGACACGCAGAGAATATGAATCCGCCATCCATGCAACGCTTGATAAAATTCGCGCAGGAGATTTTTATCAGGCCAATATTACCCGCAAATTCTATGGTACATTCGCTGACACGGCGGATGCCTGGTCGGTGTATAAAAAACTCTGCGCGGCAAGCCCCGCACCTTATAGTGCGTTTATTAAGCATGGCTCGCGTGCGATTCTTTCATCAAGTCCGGAATGTTTTTTATCCATCGACCGTGAAGGGAATATTCTTTCGCGGCCGATTAAAGGCTCGGCACGCCGCGGTATGAATGAGGAAGAGGACCAGGCGCTACGTCATAGGCTTGCGGCAAGTGAAAAAAATATCGCCGAAAATCTCATGATTGTCGATCTCATGCGCAATGATCTTTCGCGTGTGAGTGCACCGTGCAGCGTGAACGTCAGCGAGCATGCAGCACTTTATTCCTACGCGACCATTCATCATCTTGTTTCCACCATTCATGCACGGCGGCTGCATGAAGCGCGTGCGTATGATGTGGTCCGCGCGGCATTTCCGCCCGGCTCAATGACAGGAGCGCCCAAAATTGCCGCCATTGAATGGTGTACAGAGCAAGAGAAGCTTGAGCGCGGTGTGTATAGCGGTGTGATCGGCTGGTTCGGCCCAGAAGAAACCTGTGATTTGTCCGTTGTTATTCGCACCTTGGTTATGGATGGCAATCAATTCGAATTCCAAGTAGGCGGCGGCATTGTCGCTGATTCTACCGTCACTCAAGAATGGCAAGAAACACTCATCAAAGCGCGAGGTATTGTTGCAGCGCTTGGTATTAATGAAGCAGAACTGGCGGCGCTTTAGGCGGCCTCTGCCACTACTCCCTGTAAAGATTGCAAATGCATCAACTCCGGTGCGGCGATACCGTATGCGCCCGGTAAAGCGATTTTTACCGTGCCGCCCGGAACCTCAAGCTGCAGTACAATCTTTGCGCCTCTATCTTTGGGTTCACCCAACATGTTTTTTAATTTAGCCAATGCCGCAGTATCCTCAATTGCAAGTGAAACCATGCCAGCTTTCACTTGGCCAACGATGGATTCAAGCCGCTCGATTTTATGAGCGATCAGGCGCGTGCCACGATCGGAAATACGTACATCGACCTGCAGATAAAGCGCTGAGCCTTCCGTCAGCAGCGCATGACATTGGTTCAGCAAGGTCTCGTCAAACACGGCGATTTCATACTGCCCTTCAGGATCCGAAAGCGTTACAAATGCCGAGCGGCCACGTGGCGAGGCCCGCAAGCGGTTCGCAATCACAATCCCCGCAAGTTTTATCGACTGACGGTCATTTAATGCTTGCTGCAAGCGTGTAGAAGGGCTGACACCGAGTTTCTTTAGCAGCGGAATATAAGGCAACAGCGGGTGAGAAGAGAGATAAAACCCAATCGCCTCACGCTCGTGGTTGAGTTTTTCCAGCATCGGCCATTCATCAACCGGCTTGAGCTTGGTGTGCGACACCGTATTCGCCGCGCTGCCAAACAGGCTGATTTGATTGCTATTACGTGCTTCGGTTGCATGCTGAGCGGTGGACAAGAGTTGATCGAGCGATTCAAACAACTGACGACGGTTTGCATTCAGCCCATCAAAACACCCGGCCATGATAAGGTACTCAAGCTGGCGGCGGTTAATGACGCTAGCATCCACGCGCGAGGCGAATTCTTCAATGGTTTTGTATGGCCCGCGCGTTGCACGCTCGGCTACAATCGCCGACATGGCCGCCGCACCCACATTTTTTATTGCTGCAAGCGCATACCGCACGGCGGGTGATTTTTCTGCGCGTTTTTCGACGGTAAAATCGACGTCAGATCGATTGATATCCGGCGGCAACACTTCGATTCCAAGCGTGGCTGATTCCTGAACAAACTGCGCAAGTTTATCCGAAGAGCCCATTTCATAGGTCATAGAAGCGGCAAGAAACTGCACCGGATGGTTGGCTTTAAGATACGCGGTTTGATACGCCACCACGGCATATGCCGCCGCGTGCGATTTGTTGAAACCGTAGCCTGCGAATTTGGCAACGAGATCAAAAATGCCGGACGCTTGCGGACGCGAAACACCGTTCTTTTCTGCGCCGGCAACGAATTGCGCGCGTTGTGCATCCATTTCGGATTTGATTTTCTTACCCATCGCCCGGCGCAAAAGATCGGCGCTTCCGAGCGTATAGCCGGAGAGCACTTGTGCAATTTTCTGCACCTGCTCCTGATAAATAATAACGCCGTAGGTTTCTTTGAGCACCGGCTCGAGCATCGGATGCAAATAATCCGGCGTGCGGCGGCCGTGCTTTACGTCGATATAGGTAGGGATATTATCCATTGGGCCGGGGCGATAAAGCGCACCAAGCGCGATGAGATCTTCGATGCAGTCGGGTTTGAGATTTTTAAGCGCCTCGCGCATGCCTTGCGATTCAAACTGGAACACGCCCAGCGTATCCGCCCGGCTTAGCAGTGCGTAGGTTGCTTTATCGCCTTCCGGCAGTGCGGAAAGATCGAGCGTAATGCCTTCTTGCTGAAGTAGCGCCGCCGTTTTTTGCAAAATGGTAAGAGTGCGTAGTCCTAGAAAGTCGAACTTAACGAGGCCCGCACTCTCCGCCCATTTCATCGAATATTGTACCACGAGCATGTCGGACTTCGGATCGCGATAAAGTGGCACAAGTTCGCCTAACGGGCGGTCGGCAATCACCACGCCCGCCGCGTGGGTGGAGGCATGGCGGTACAAACCCTCGAGCTTTAAGGAAAGTGCAGCAAGACGGCTGATTGCCTCGTCTTCTTCGATTGCTTGCTTGAGCAACGGCTCGGCCTCAATCGCCTCCTCCAACGTAAGCGGTGCGGCTGGATTATTAGGCACAAGTTTGCAAATGCGATCCACCTGGCTGTAGGGCATTTGGAGCACACGCCCAACATCGCGCAGCACGGCACGCGCTTGCAATTTACCGAAGGTGATGATTTGCGCCACGCGATCCTGACCATAGCGCGCACGCACATATTGGATCACTTCATCGCGCCGGTCTTGGCAAAAATCGATATCGAAATCCGGCATCGAGACGCGCTCAGGATTCAAGAATCGCTCGAACAGCAACCCGTATCGTAACGGATCAAGATCGGTAATGCTGAGCACCCAAGCAATCAATGAGCCAGCACCCGAGCCGCGCCCTGGCCCTACCGGAATACCCTGCGCTTTCGCCCAGGTGATAAAATCCGAGACGATAAGAAAATAACCAGGGAACTTCATGGTGATGATGACATCAAGCTCGTATTCCAACCGTTCCCAATAGGGCGCAGCAATACGGCTTTTTTCTTCTTCCGCCATTTCTTTGGTAAAAACGTAGCGCTCGAGGCGCGCCTTCAGCCCTTCGCTTGCTTTAATACGCAGCGCTTCGGATTCGGAAAGCACGTTACCGCTATCATCCTCCGCATGAAACCCAGGCAAAATCGGCGAACGCGAGGGCGACCACACATGGCAGCGCGTTGCAATATGCATCGTATTCTCGATCGCTTCGGGAATATCGCGAAAGAGCAACGTCATTTCCTGAGCACTTTTAAAATAATGTTGCGGTGTCAGCCGTGGGCGGTCCTGCTCCATAACAAAATGACCGCCTTGAACGCAGAGCAGTGCATCATGCGCTTCAAACATCGAAGGATCACTGAAATAAATAGCGTTGGTGGCAACAAGCGGTACATGCTGTTCGAGCGCCAGGTCAATCTGCGCACGCTCGATGCGCTTTTCTTCTGCCAGACCGTGGCGTGTTAACTCGATATACAGCCGGTCACCAAACGCATATTTTAACTCGGAAAGAAATTTCTCTGCGTCTTGGCGGCGATTGTTGATGAGTAATTTTCCAAACCCGCCGGTCGTACTTGCCGTAAGAGCGATCAATCCTTCTGCGTGAGTATAAAGTGTGACGTAATCAAGTAGTGGCGTCGTACCAAAGGCGGGCGCTAAATGCATGGCGCTTGCCAGCGCGAGGAGATTCTTATAACCGCGTTCATCCTTTGCGTAGACAAGCAGATCATCCGGCGTCACGCGCAATGAACCGCTTGCATGCTCCGTTCCATAGGGAACCAGCGAAAGTGTCATGCCGATAATAGGTTGAATGCCTTGTTTTACCGCATATTCAGAAAATTCAAGCGAACCGAAAAGATTATCATGATCGGCAAGCGCGATCGCCGGCATCGCATGCTGTTTGGTAAGTTTGACAAGATCCGCAACCGTGATTGCGCCCTTGAGCAGCGAATACGCGCTGTGCGCACGTAGATGAATGAAACGTGCCGCACTCATTGTGGCCGCGCGCGAGTGGGAAGGAGCACTCCGTCTTTTAAGGTCACCATGCGGCTCATACGTTCGGCAAAAGCGATATTATGCGTGGCAATCAGCGCGGCAATGCGCTCCTCTCGCGCGATTTCAAGGAGCAACTCGCGCACACGGTCGGAGGTTTCGGGATCGAGATTGCCTGTAGGTTCATCCGCCAGAATGAGCGCCGGGTGATTGGCCAACGCACGCGCAATGGCGACACGTTGCTGCTCGCCACCGGAAAGCTCCGAAGGCAGGTGATTGGCACGCTCTGAAATACCTAACCGTTCCAAAAGCGCATTCGCCCGCAAAGATGCGGCTTGTGCTGAAACCCCGGAAATACGTTGTGGGATCATAATGTTTTCGCGCGCGGTGAGTTCGGGTAATAAATGATGGAATTGGTAGATAAATCCGATATGCCGGTTGCGCAAATGCGTACGCAGCGCATCTGCTGCCGAGGTGATGTCGTAGCCAGTGATAAAAATTTCACCCGCATCCGGCGTATCCAGAAGCCCTGCAACATGCAGTAAGGTCGACTTGCCAGAACCGGAGGGGCCAACAAGCGCCACAAGCTCGCCCTCGCGTAGCGCAAGATTTACTTCTTTCAGCACTTCCAGCCTGCGCTCACCTTGCGTGTAGACACGGCGGATTTGTTTTAACTCAAGCACGGCGTTGTTATTCATGGCGTAACGCCTCGACTGGATTAAGCGTTGCCGCCCGGCGTGCAGGATATAGCGTGGCAAGAAATGATAATGCCAGCGACAGTGCTAGAATAGTAAGCACTTCTGTGGGATCGGTTTTGGTTGGCAAGCTTGAGAGAAAATAAATATTCTCCACCAGTAATTCCTGACCTGTCGCCCGCTCGATTAGCCGGTGCAGCGCTTCTAAGTTTTGTGCCAGATACACTCCAAGCACAAGACCAGCGAAAGTTCCGGCAAGGCCAATACATGTGCCGGTGAGCATGAAAATCTGCATTACGCTTGTTTTGGTAGCGCCCATCGTACGCAAAATGGCAATATCGTGCGATTTATCTTTTACCAGCATTACGAGGCTTGAGATAATATTAAATGCGGCGACGAGAATAATCAGCGTGAGAATAATCACCATCACGTTGCGCTGGACTTTCAGAGCTGAAAATACGCTCGCATGCGTTTCCTGCCACGGAAACACCAACGCGCTTGCTCCCAGTTTTTCTTTGATACGCGCGGCGATAGCTGCTGCATTGTCCGGCGTGTGGACCATGATTTCAAGATTTGAAACTGCATCACCCTCTGCACTACGCATTTGGAAATAACTTTGCGCGCTGGCGTAAGGCATGACGATTAAACTTGAATCGAACGCATGCATGCCAAGCTTCACGATCGCGGCAACGGGATAGGCTTTCATCCGCGGAATAAACCCGATTGCAGTCGCGCGGCCATTCGGTGAAATCAGCGTGACTTCATCCCCCACATTGACACCGAGATTACGTGCAAGACTTGCGCCTAACAGAATACCATTTTCGGTTTTAAGTGATTCCAGTGACCCTGCAATCAGGTGATCGGCGATCAATGCGCGCTGCTCGAGCGCCTTATATGGCATGGCGAGCACTTGCGCGCCCAGCGCTTTGCCATGCGTTGTGGCCATCACTTGCCCTTCGATAATCGCGGTAATGGTTTTGATACCTTTGACCGATTCGATGAGATCGGTCGCATGCTGGTAATCGGTAAACGGCGCACCATTGCTATAGACCGTGATGTGGCCATCCAACCCGATAAAGCGCGACGTCATTTCCTCGCGGATGCCGTTCATGAGCGAGGTGACGAGGATTAATGTCGCCACCCCAAGCATAATACCGATAATGGCAAACCAACTTGTCAGCGCGATAAACCCTCGCCGCGCCTTGAGATAGCGCATCGCGAGCTGCCATTCGAGAGAGGCAAACATCACTGCACCTTTTGATGGTAGTTCTCGATTATTTTGGCAATTGCCGCATCTATTGCGATTTCTGATTTTTCGCCCGAGCGGCGATATTTTAGCTCGACCGTGCCCGCAGCGGCAGCGCGGGGACCAATCACTATCTGCCATGGATAACCCACCAGATCGGCGCTGGCGAATTTAGCCCCGGCGCGTTCATCCGTATCATCGAGCATCGGGTTTAACCCTGCCCGCTTTAGCGCTTGATAGGCTTTGTCACAGGCCGCATCGCATGCTTCATCGCCCGAACGCAGATTAATAATCACCGCATCAAACGGCGCAACCGATTCCGGCCAGATAATGCCATTCGCATCGTGACTGGCTTCAATGATAGCGGCCACCAGGCGCGACACACCAATACCATAACAACCCATTTCAGGAATCACCGCCGCACCGTCCGCACCGGCGACGGTAACACCCATCGCTTTGCTATATTTATTACCAAGGTAGAATACATGGCCCACTTCAATCCCACGCGCTTGGCGTAAACGCTCCGGCGGCACAGGGCAAGTATCCGGTTTGTGCTGCTCGTCCGCTGCGGCATAAAGGGCGCGCATTGCCTCACCACTCAGTTTCAGTTTGCCGCTGCGCACATCGTCAAACGCTGCGTCGTAATACAGGGTGCTTTCGCCCGTATCGGCTATGACCTGAAACTCATGGCTGAGATTACCACCAATCGCGCCGGAATCGGCGTTGACCGCAATCGTTGTCAATCCCATGCGGGCAAAAATGCGGGTATACGCATCATACATTTTGGCGTATTCGCGCTTGGCATCCTCCACCGTGAGATCAAAAGAATAAGCGTCTTTCATCAGGAATTCGCGCCCGCGCATCACACCAAAGCGGGGGCGGACTTCATCGCGGAATTTCCATTGAATCTGGTAGAGATTGAGCGGCAATTGCTTATAGCTACGCACATAACCGCGGAAAATATCAACAATCATTTCCTCGTT
>FRDC01000501.1_pt1 | contig 46672 bp, 44 predicted proteins | sample 1106171 | NCBI WGS metagenome assembly FRDC01 (sample SAMEA3930566, study PRJEB13176) | freshwater metagenome | biome: Drinking water system; feature: drinking water; material: water | place: Singapore | collected 2014-12-20 | reverse complement strand
GCGAGTGCGGCCGATGCGCGCGGCCGCCCAGTCCGGCAGCAGCGCCGCACCGGCACCCAGAAACAGGTGCTTGGATACCCCGCTCATCGGGATCGGCAACGACATGCCGGCGAGCACGGCGAGCACTTCGCGCGAGCGTTCGGTGAACGCCAGATCGCCTTGCACGCTGGCGAAGTAAGCCTCGACCTCGGCGACGGATTTCGGCACCTTGCGCGCGCCCAGTGCTTCGGCCACGCGCGCGTTCTCGTCGTAATAGCGATCCTGCAAGGTTCGTGGCAGGTCCGGGTTTGCGTAGCGCAGATAGCCGCGCAGGAAGCTCGACACTTCGGTGACGTGCACCCAGGTCAGCAGCTTCGGGCTGTTCGCCGCATACCGCCGGCCGTCTTCGGTGCGACCGGTCACTTTCGCGTGGATGCGACGTACGCGGGCGATCAGGCGCTCGGCCTCGGCGGTCGGCGCGTAGCTGGTGCCGGCGACAAACGCGGTGGTGCGGCGCAGTCGACCAATGAGGTCTTGCCGGAAGTTCGAGTGATCCCAGACGCCGGCCAGCGCGGCCGGGTGCAAGGTCTGGAGCATCAGGGCGCCGATGCCGCCCGCCATCATCCCCGGGAAATCCGAGTGGATGCGCCAGGTGACGCTGTCCGGCCCGAACAGGCCGGGATCGCCGAGCGGCTGGTCATATTCGATCGCCAACTGCTCGTTGCGCGGGAACACGCCGACGACCCAGTTGCGCAGGCGGGTCTGCAGCGGGCCGGTCAGCGTTGGAACGAGGTCAGCCGTGATCACTTTCAGCCGCGGCCGGTGCAATCGATGGGAAGCAGTCATGCGGCAGTGTACGGACGCAACGGCTTTCAGACGCGCAGGGCGGCGACCCGCTCGGCATTGATCGCGGCAACGGCCCGGAATTCCGGCGTGATGCGGGCATCGTCCGCCAGCCGCTGCCAGTAGCGCACGGCCCACGGCTGCGCCGCCTGCGCCTGCGCCAGATGCCGGGTCAGCGGCGGGCGCGGCAGAAATTCCGGTGTACGCACCTCGCCGCGCTGCGGTGCGTACAGCATCGGCAGCATGTCGTAGGCCGGCGCCAGCGACAGCGGCCAGCGGCCGTCGAAGCACAGACTCAGGTTGCCGAAATGCATGTCGGTGTTCGCGATCAGCCCGCCGAACGCCGATAGCCACGCGATGCGTTCGACCGCGTCCAGCGGCAGCTTGCGCAAGGTCGCCAGCGCCATCGCGGTGGCCAGCCAATCACGCCGCTGGCCGACGAATTCGGCATCGATCACGCCGAGCGAGAACAGGCCGCGCCGGCCGTGCGCGCCGATGCGATCGAAGCGTTCGACTTCGAGCAACATGCGCCCGCCGCGTTCGATCGCGATGCTCGGCGCTGCGTCGATGCCGGCCTCGCGCAGGACGGCGCTGGCGTGGCTTTCGGCCATCAGCAGATCGCCCCAGCGCCGGCCGGACGGTGTGGTCAGCGGCTCCGAAAACTTCACCAGCACGTGGCGCGCGCGACCGTCATCGTCGGCGACGAAGGCCGTGAACTTCGGCTGCTCGCCGCCGGGCGACGAACCCACGGCCTCGCCGCTCAGCGCCCGCTCGGCGAGCCTCGGGTAGTCCTCGCGCGACTGCAGCGCAGGCTCGGGCCGCGCCTGAAACCGGCGCAGCGATTCGTGGCCGACGATCAGGTTGCCGACGGCATCCTCGCCGCGCTGCGCCAGCCAGACCAGCGCGTGGTCGTTGTGCCAGTCGCCGAGCCGCGGCGGCAGGCCGAGATCCTGCGCCGACTGCGCCAGCGCCCGGCCGACGAAACCCTGCGGCCGCATGTCGTCGAGAAACCACGGCAGGTCGTCGTAGACCGCGGAGGTCCCGCCTTCGAGCGATTCGTACCAGCAGCCGCCGTGCAGCACGGCCAGCAGGCCGATCTCGCGCGCACGGCCATCGTGATCGACGCGATAGACCGGCAGATCGCTGGCTGGAACATGGCCGAGACCTCGAATCTCGCGACGCAGGCCATAGCGCGCGGCCCGGCTGCGACCGAGTGCCATCACCGCCGGCACCATGCGGCGCAGCAGGCGCGACACCGTCGGCTGGCTGACGCCGAGGCGCTCGGCGATCTCCGTCGCCGTGCGCGGGCCGCCGCCGAGAAACACATTCAATGCTGCTTCCATGCCGCGAGCATAGCGCTCTGCATGGAAAGTGAATAGAAAATACTTTTCTATTTATTGATTTATATGGCTTTTATTGAAAAGCAAGACTGAATGTGAATGACTCTTTTGGCCCACGTTCGCCCGCAATCACGGCTGCGGCGGCAGGTTCTCGATCACCACCGGCTCGATGGCATCGGCCGGCGTGAAGCCGAAAACCTTGCTGTAGAAGTACAACTCGGCCTCGAGGCTGCGCTTGATCGCCGCCGATGCGCGAAAACCATGGCCCTCGCCCGGGAACGGCACGTACGCCACCGGCAGGCCGCGGCGCTTTACCGCATCGAACATCATCTGCGACTGGTTCGGCGGCACCACCTTGTCGTCCAGACCCTGGAACAGGATCAGCGCGCTGTTGATCTGGCCCACCGCATGGATCGGCGAGCGCGATTCGTACAGCGCCTTTTCGGCCGGGTACGGGCCGATCAGGCTGTCGAGATAGCGCGATTCGAACTTGTGGGTGTCACGCGCCAGCACTTCGAGATCACCGACGCCGTAATAGCTGGCACCCGCCTTGAACACGCCCGGCCGGAACGCCAGCGCACCGAGCGTGGTGTAGCCGCCGGCACTGCCGCCGCGGATCGCCAGCCGCTTGTCATCGGCCAGGCCTTTCGATGCCAGATACTTTGCCGCGTTGACACAGTCGTCGATGTCGACGATGCCCCACTGCCCGTTCAGGCGCCGGCGATAGTCGCGACCGAAGCCGCTGGAGCCGCCGTAGTTGACGTCGACCACGCCGATGCCGCGCGAGGTCCAGAACTGGATCGACGGGTTGAACGTCATCGTCGTCTGGCTGGTCGGGCCACCGTGGCTCAACACCACCAGCGGCGGCTTTTCACCGTTCAGGCCAACGAACGCCGGATTCATCGCCGGATAGAAGAATGCGTGCGCCGTCTTGCCCCCGGTGGTCGGGAATTCGATCGCCTGCGGCTTCGACAACTGGCCGGGATCGAGCTTCAGGCTGCTGCCGCGCCGCAGGACTTCAAAGCGCTGCGTTTTCAGATCCAGCCGGACCAGCGAGCGGGCTTCGGTATCGGAACCGCCGAGGAAGGCGATGAAGCCGTCGCCAACCTGCAACTCCTTGATTTCCTTGAACGGCGTCTTGATCTCGCGGCGAGCGCCGGTTTTCGGATCGATTTCCGCCAGCCGCGCCTCGCCGTTGGCGATGTCGCTGGCGATGATCGTGCCGGCCGGCGTGAAGCCGTAGCGGCGCATGCCGAATTCCCACTGCGGCTCGCCGAATTCGGTGGCCGATTTCACGATCAGCCGGGTCTTGCCGCCGTGCCAGCCGTACAGGTTCCACCAGCCGCTGCGGTCGGACGCGAACACCAGCTCGCCGCTCGGCGACCATTCCGGCTGGAATACGGATTCATCGGCAGCGCCGGCAACGGTCTCGATGCCGGTCAGGAAACCATCGGCATCGAAGTTCGCGACCGAAAGCGTCGTGCCGTCCCACGGCATGTTCGGATGCCGCCACGACAGCCACGCCAGCCGCTTGCCATCCGGGCTGACTTTCGGCGACGAGTAGAAATCGGCCCCGGATGCCAGCGTGCGGATCGTGTGCTCGCCTTCCAGATCAATCGCAACGAGCGTGTTGACCGGCTCGCCGCCGGTGCTCGGATGGGCTTCGCGCACGGCGATCATCCGCACGCGCGGCACATCGATCACGGCATCGGCGAAGCGCGAGCCGGGCTCGGCGCGGAACGACTGCGGCGGGCCATCCGGCGGCTGCAGGTACAGCGCCTGATCCTTGAAATTCGAGAAATACGCGATGTTGCCCTTCACCACGAAACCGCCGCCGCCGTACTCGTGCGCGCGGGTGCGCACGTTGTAGTCGCCCGGCGTCAGTTCATCGAACGCGCCATCGGCCCGGCGTCGCATCAGCACGCCGCGACCGCCCTCCTTCGGCCGGCCCTCGACCCAGTAGATCGCGGCACCATCAATGGCAACCTGCCCGAGCCGCAGGCTGTCGGCGACGATGGCATCCGACGTGATCGGCGACTGCCAACTGCCGTAGGGTGCGACCGTCGGCGACTTCGCGACGGCGGGATCCGAGATCAGCATGGCGACAACGGCCGTGGCGACGGCGACGAATCGGGAATGCAAATCGGACATGACAGGTCTCGGGCGAACCGCGCAGGTCGTGACGATGATCGCCGTACGGAGTCGAGCGACCGATCGGTCGATGCGACGGATGGACAGACAGGTTTGTTCATCGAGAAAGCAGCGAGCGTGCAAGGAATGGACGCGGAATACCCGAAATATAGCGCGCCGCTCTCTGGCGGCTCTGTGGCGGCTCTGTGGCAGCTTTCTGGCAGTCTTCCGGCCGCCAGCGGCGACGCAGCCTGATGCTGGGCCGCGCCGCCGTCCGCCCGCTTCAGTACAACAGGCGTGTGCGCAGGGTGCCGGAGATCGCTGCGAGCTGTTCGCGCAGTCCTTCGGCCTGATGATCGGCGGCGGCGATGTCGATCACGACGTAGCCGATGTTGCCGCTGGTTTGCAGGTACTGGCCTTCGATGTTGACTTCGCCTTTCGAGAACAGGTCGTTGATGCGGGACAGCATGCCCGGCCGGTTTTCATGGATGTGCAGCAGACGATGGCTGTTCGGATGTTCCGGCAGCGACACTTCCGGGAAATTGACGGCCGACAGGGTCGAGCCGTTGTCGCTGTAGCGGACCAGCTTGGCCGCGACTTCCACGCCGATGTTTTCCTGTGCTTCGAGCGTGGAACCGCCGATGTGCGGCGTCAGGATGACGTTGTCCATGCCGATCAGCGGCGAAACGAACTTGTCGTCGTTGCCCTTCGGCTCGACCGGGAAGACGTCGACCGCCGCGCCGCCGACCTGGCCGCTTCTGAGCGCGTCGGCCAGCGCGTCGATGTCGACAACGGTGCCGCGCGACGCGTTGATCAGCAGCGCGCCGCGCTTCATCGCGCTCAGTTCCGGCTTGCCGAACATCAGCTTCGTCGCCGGCGTTTCCGGCACGTGCAGCGACACGATGTCGGCGCGGCGCAGCAGATCGCTCAGGCTCGCTGCCGGCATTGCATTGCCGAGCGCGAGCTTGGTTTCGATGTCGTGATAGATCACGCGCATGCCGAGGCTTTCGGCCAGCACGCCGACCTGCGTGCCGATGTGGCCGTAGCCGATCAGGCCGAGCGTCTTGCCACGGACTTCAAAGCTGCCGACGGCGGTCTTCGACCAGCCGCCGCGGTGGCATTCGGCGTTCTTTTCCGGAATGCGCCGCATCATCATGATCGCCTCGGCAATCACCAGTTCGGCGACCGAGCGCGTATTCGAATACGGCGCGTTGAACACCGGAATGCCGCGCGCCTGCGCAGCATCGAGATCGACCTGATTGGTGCCGATGCAGAAGCAGCCGATGGCGCCGAGGCGCTTGGCTTCGGCGAGCACGCCGGCGGTGAGCTGCGTGCGCGAGCGGATGCCGACCATCCGGGCATCGGCGATCGAACGGATCAGCTCCGGCTCCGGAAGCGCCTTTTCGTGGAATTCGAGGTTGGTGTAGCCAGCTGCGCGGAAGTGTTCGACGGCGGTCTGGGACACGCCTTCGAGCAGCAGAATCTTGATGTCCTGCTTCGGAAAAGAGCTTTTTTTCATGGGGCCTTGCATCCACCGCGGATTGTGCGGCGCGCAATGATGCCAGCACGAGGCCGCAGGGTCAGCCCGGATCAGCGGATCGCGCCGCGGCGCGCCTCGAAATCATTGGCCGCCAGCCGTAGCCTCGACCGCGCCGCGCGCGCTTTTCCTGTTGATTTCGCGATGATTTTAGCCATGACCGGCAGGCGCGGGCGTCATCACGACGGCTGGCGCCCTGCGCATCAGCCAAACACGACGACGCTTTGCCGCGTCAGTGCCACCGGCCGTCCGTGCTGGTCGGCCAGCGTGGCCGTCTGCGCAAGGTAGCCGTCGCGGCCGGCGCTGACCTCGGCATCCATCAGCCAGGGTGCCTGCGGCAGATCAAGCGGCTGGCCTAAGAATTCGAGGGTCCAGGTCAGCGAACTGGCCACCGTCGGCTTCCTGAATGTGGACAGGGCGGGCGACGGAATGGCATCGGCCAGCGCGATCGCCACTGCTTCGGTGATCACCGGTTCGTCGGCGATCGCGACCCAGACCTGGGTTCGCGCCTCGGAACCACCGCAGTACGGCCAGGCACCGAGCGCCCAGTGAAGCGTCATGTGCTGCATGAATGCCGGCGCAATGCCAGCCACGTACGGCAGGCGGCGTGCACTTTCGAGCGGCGGCGCGGCAATCACCGGCAGTTCGATGTTGATGGCCGACGGCCGCGCGGCACCGAATACCGCAATCACCAGGCAGGCCAGTTGTTCGCCATCGAACAGCCGCGCTTCGGCGTGGATCGCCGATTTGCCGACGCGCAGCACCCGCGCGTCGATCCGTACGTTCCCGGCCGGCAGCGGCGCGATGAACGTGGTCTGCAAGGTGCGCAACAATGGCGCTTCCGGTGCGATCTGCCGGATCGCTTTCACCGCCAGCGCCGCCTGAAGGCCACCAAACACGCTGCGGCCCTGCAGCCAGTCGTCGCCGACCGTGGCGGTGAAACTGCCGGCGGCAGCCGCTGGCGTCACGGTGTGGAGTACATCCGAAAAGCGCATGTTGAACGGTCCAGGGTCAGGGAAAACAGGGGCGGCTCGCCTCGTCCGACGACGGCCGGCATCTCGTGGTCGGCACACTGCGGCACCGGATGATGCCATCCGGACGGTGACGGGCCGCGACCTGCAGCGAACGCCCGAGCGCCAGCCGGAACCAACCCGACACCGCGATCATCTGGCACCCGCGACCGCCGGCCGGACGCCGATTGCTTGGGAGCTGCTGCCGGACAGCCTGAAGGCGTTGCTAGATTATTGAGCTTCATCACAATTTTTGCTGCCGACGAGCGTTATCATGGACCGTGCATGGCGCCGGGAAGTCCCGGCGTCAGCGCTCATCGCAGCGGCTGGAATGCAGATCACCGGGCGTCGACGACCATCGATGGCGCATCGATGGCGGAACCGCCCGGAGACGACATGGATGCGGCGTTGGCGGTGATGAATCGCCGATCAGCACGGATGTACACTCGGGCTGGCCACTTTCAGGGATTTGTGAGCAGGGAACCTCAGGCGACGGTGGCCGGGGGCATGCTGAATACATCGACGAGGATCGCGCATTGAGCTATCGCGGAACGACATCCGGTGCGTCAGCATCGAGGTCGCCGCGCGTCGGCATGATGGCGCTGTGGGCGCTGCTGGTGGCGTTCGCCGCATCGTTCGCCAAGCCCGCCGCGGCACTGTCTGCCGACAAGTCGTTCCACAACTTCGTTCGCGACGCCTGGTCGATCGAGCAAGGCCTGCCGCAGATCGCGGTGCAGGCCATCGCCCAGGATCACGAAGGCTACATCTGGGCCGGCACCCTGAGCGGGCTCGCCCGCTTTGATGGCGTGCGCTTCACCACGTTCAACCCGGCCAATACGCCAGCCTTGCCCAGCAGCACGATCCAGGCGCTGCACAAGGACCGCGACGGGCGGCTGTGGATCGCGACGAACAAGGGCGTCGCCGTCTACCGCGATGGCCGCTTCGTCACCGTGCCGGTCGAAAATCCGGTCGCCAGTGCCGAGCTGGACGTTCAGGACATCCTGCCAAGCGCCAGCGGCGATGTGCTGGTGGCGACCACGGCCGGCCTGTTCCGGGTGGTCAATGACAAACTGCAGCAGGATCGCGCCATACCCGGGCCGCTGTTCTCGATCGTCGAATCCGGCAAGGATCATCGCTGGATCGGCGGCTGGGGCGGTGTCTACCAGCAGCAGGGCAACAGCTTCGCATTCGAGATGCTGCCGGGCCTGAGCCTGCACGACACGGTGCAGCATCTGGTGATTTCCGGATCCCGGCTGTGGGCCGGCACCAGCACCGGCCTGTTCGTGCGCGAGCGCGGCGTCTGGCAGCGCTACGACCGGCTGCCGGCGCTGGCCTCGTCCTCGATCGGCGTGCTGTACGAAGACCGCAGCGGCAATCTGTGGGTCGGCACGTCCAGCGGGCTCGTGCGCATGCGCAATGGCGAGCTGGTGGAACAGATCGACAACGAGCGCATGGGCACGCGCTGGGAGTACCTGACGGCGTTCGAGGACCGCGAGAATAACCTCTGGCTCGGCAGCCGCACGCGCGGCCTGACCCGGTTCTGGAACGGCCTCACCACGCGCTTCAGCCTGCAGGAAGGGCTGAGTTCGCCGCTCGTCTGGTCGGTGGAGCGCGACAGCCTGAACCGGGGCGACAGCCGGCTCTGGGTCGGTACCGACAACGGCCTGAGCGAGCTCTCGGGCAACCGCTTCCGGCAGGTGCTGCCGGGCAGCGCCCTGCCCGATCCCAGCGTCTACAGCCTGCTGGTCGAAGGCGATGACATCTGGATCGGCACCTTGCACGGTGCCGTGCTGATGCGGCGCGGCGAACTGGTGGCCTTGTCGGCGCTGAAGGGGCTCGATGGTCTGCGCATCAACGGCATCCTGCGCGATCGCGCCCGGCGCCTGTGGTTCGCGACCTCGAACGGCTTGTTCCGCTACGCCGGCGGCGCGCTGACCCGTTTCGGCGAGAACGAGGGCCTGAGCGACCCGAGCGTGCGGGTGCTGTACCAGACCCGCGATGGTCGACTGCTGCTCGGTACCCAGTTCGGACTGGCCGAGTGGCTCAATGGCGAGGTCAAGTCGATTGGCGCTGGCGAAGGTCTGCCGAACGACATCGATGTCACGGCCATCCACGAACTGCCGGATCGCCGGCTCGTCGTCGGCACCGCCACCGAGCAGCTGTATGTCTACGAGGGCAGCCGCTGGATCGAGTTCAACCACGACCATGGCCTGCCGCAGAACTCGGCGTTCTTCATCACCAACGACGACAGGGGCTATCTGTGGGTGGCCGGGCTGCGTGGGCTGTACCGCGTTCCGGTCGATGACCTGCGCCTGCCCAAGGACGGTGTCCGCCGTCCGGTGCGCAGCGAGCCGTACGGCAACGAGCTGAGCGCGCGCACGACCGGGCCGCGGGGCGAGTGCTGCAATGGCGCCGGCAACAGCAAGGGGCTGATCGCCAGCGGCGTGCTGTGGTTGCCGACGCGCGACGGCGTGCTGTCCGTGCCGACCGACACGCTGGTGCGCAATCCGGTGCCACCGACGGTCAAGGTCGAAAGCGTGTCCACCAGCGGCAAGTGGATCAGCGCCAGCGCCTTTCTGGCGGCCCCGCTGCCGGCCCGCGCGCGCGACCTGAGCTTCAAGTTCTCGGCGCTGAGCTATCAAGACCCGTATGCGGTGCAGCTCGAATATCGCTTGCGGGGTTACGATGACAACTGGCAGCCGGTAAAGGATTCGCTGAGCCGCTATGCCGACTACACCAATCTGCCCCCCGGCGAGTACGTGTTCGAGGTTCGTGGCGCGAACAATGCCGGTGTCTGGAGCGAAACGCCGGCGATGCTGGCATTCCGGATCACGCCGTTCTTCCACGAGACCATCTGGTTCTACCTGATGATCGCGGTGATCGTGCTGACGCTGGCGTACGGCATCCATCGCTGGCGGCTCGGTTCGCTGACCCGGCGGCGCGCCGTGCTCGAGACCATCGTCGCGCAGCGCACCGATGCCCTCGCGCTGGCCAACCAGCAACTCGAGCAGGCCAGCTATACCGACCCGCTGACCGGCCTGCGCAACCGCCGATACCTGCTGAACCAGTTGCCGCAGGACCTCGCGTTCTACCGGCGCAAGGGCGTCGAGTGCTACGACGAGGACACCATCCTGCTGTTCCTGCTGGTCGACATCGATCACTTCAAGCAGATCAACGACAGCCACGGCCATGGCGGCGGCGATCTGGTGCTGCAGCAGTTCAGCGCCCTGCTGAGCGAACTGGTGCGCGTCGGCGACTACGTGACGCGCTGGGGCGGCGAGGAATTCCTGATCGTGTCGCGGCCGCTGTCGCAGCATCATGCGATCAGCTACGCCTCGCGCATCTGCACGGTGATTTCGGCGCATCCGTTCGCGGTCGGTGCGCCGACGCCGCTGCGGCTGACCTGCTCCGTCGGCTTCGCCGAGTATCCGCTGCGCAACACGCCGCCATCGCTCGACTGGCAGGATCTGGTCGAACTCGCCGACCGCGCGCTGTATCACGTCAAGGAAACCGGCCGGAATGGCTGGGCGGCGTTCCGGTTCACCGCCAAGACGCCGTTCCAGACCCTGATGCGCCGGTTCAAGGACGATCGCGCCGCACTGCTGGCCGAAAACGACCTGCGGCTGATCAGCTCGCGCGACCCGCTGCCACCGGACTCGCAGGCCGTGACGCTGGAGTTCAAGGCGCGATCCTGAGACGCGCGACAGCCGAGAGCTCGCGACCGGCCGCGCAACTGCATCCGGCGCGGGACTTCACTGCATCCAACCGGGATACACATTCCGGAGCGGCCCGATGATCGAATCCCTGATCCTGATCCTGCTGGCCGTGCTCGGCATCGGCGCCGCCGTCTGGCTGTTCTTCACCGCGCTCGGGCTGGTGCTGAACCTGATCGTCTGCGTCGTGCTCGGCGTGCTCGGGATCATCGGCGGAGCCTTGCTGCTGGCGCTGCTGTTGCCGCTGGGCGCTGGCGTTGCCCTGATCGTGCTGCCGATCCTGGGTCTGGTGCTGCTGCCGGCACTGCTGCCGCTGCTGCTGATCGGCACGCTGCTGTGGTGGTGGCTGAAGCCCGGCACCAGCCAGTGGGCGACCTGACACCGGCCGTCGATTCAGGACGCGATCACCCGGGGCGGTTGCGCATCCAGTCCGCGGTTTCGAAGAAGCTGGCCATCAGACGCTCGCGCAGCGCCGGCGGATACGGCTGACGTTCGAGCGCCTGCAGCATGCAGCTCAGCCACTGGTTGCGCTCCGCTTCGCCGATCGCGTACGGCAGGTGCCGCGCCCGCAGCCTCGGGTGACCGAATCGGCTGATGTAGTGATCCGGCCCGCCACTCCAGCCACACAGGAACCAGAAAAGCTTGTCGCGCGAGCCGTTCAACATCGGCGGATGCAGTTCGCGGACGGTCTTCGCCGACGGATCCGCGTCCATGATCGCGTAGAAGTCGTCGACCAGCGCCCGAATGCCGGGCTCGCCGCCCAGCAAATCGAACAAGGTCCTGGCCTCGCTGGCAGGATCGGAATCGGGTTTCACGTCGGTCATCGGTTTGTCGCCAAGCGTTTCGGCTGCAATGATAGAGCGCTGTCGGAATGCCGCGAGCGCCGCTCAGACTGCACCCAGACAGCGCCGCCAATCGGATCGTCCGGCCTGCTCGTCAGACCGGCGCTGGCAGGCCGGTGTCCCGGAGTACGGTCGGCCCGGCAGCATCACTGACCCAGGAGAGAGAAACGTGTTCGGCTCAGCCAAGAAAGCAGATTCCAGAAAGGCGCAGGACATGGCATCCCGCGAGCCTGCCGCCGACGTCCTCGTCGTGGCCCCCGAAGCCTACCTCCGCGACCGGCTGAGCGCCGAAGCGCTGCAGCTTCCGGCCGACCGCCGCGTGCAGACCGTGTCGCTGACCGATCCGCGTGCCACCGGCGGCATCGAAAGTCCTTACGTGCTGAGCCTGTTCAACAATCCGCTCGATCTCGATGCGCTGGCCGATCAGGTTGTCGCGGCCCGCGGTGCCGGACGCGAGACGGTGCTGATCGTCGCGATCAACTCGACCCAGCTCGTGGCGCTCGGTCAGTGGCTGGAGCGCCGCGCGCCGACCGGTCGCCTGCAGGGCACGCGGCTGCTGCTGGCGTCGGATGTCGATGGCGTGGCGCAGCAGCTGATCCAGCGCCTGCGGCCGGTGACCGAAGACAATGTCATCCGGATGCCGGCGACGACGGAAGTCGACAACACGGCGTTCAAGAACTTCTTCGTGTTCAGCCCGGAACTGCAGGCGCTGGTCGCCCGCATCCGCGGCTTCGCCCAGAACGGCGTCAGCCGCGCCTGCCTGCTCGGCGGCCCCGGCAGCGGCAAGACCACCTTGGCGTATTACTACTTCCTGGTGCGCAGCAAGGGCCGTTTCGTCTCGATCAACCTCGCGGCCGAGAACGTCGGCGACAAGGCGGCGATCAAGTCGCTGCTGTGCGGCCACGTCTCGGGTGCGTTTCCGGGGGCCGGCGCCCGCACCGGCGCTTTCCAGCACGCGCGCGATGGCGTCTGCTTCCTCGACGAAAGCCATGAGATCAGCGGTGCCGTGATGGAAGTGCTGATGGAAGCGCTCGACAACGGCCAGTACCTGCCGTACGGCGCATCGGCCAAGCAGCCGCTCGAATGCGCCGTGCTGTACGCGACCAATCGCAGCTGGACCTTCTTGCAGAACGCCGTCAATCTCGATCAGTTCACGCGTCTGGGGGCTTCGACCCTGCAGGTGCCGGAACTGTCGCGCCGCGAGGAAGACATGATCGCCGTTGTCGCCACCTGCCTGAGCCGGCTGGCGTCGAAATGCTCGAACTGGGTGGCGCCAACCGGCTTGAGCGCCGAGGCCTGGGCCACGATCAAGGACTGCCGCTGGCACGGCAACATCCGCGGTGTGGTTCGCGTGCTGGAATCGGCGTTCGTCGATACCGCCACGACGCGCGGCGGCGACACCTTGATCCGAACGCCGGAAATCGAGCAGGGCATCCTGCTGTGGGAGCCGAAGACCCATCACAGCCACCAGATCTACGCGGCCGCCTGACGCGACTGCACGGCGGAACCCCCAGGCGCGAGCAAGCCTCGCGCCTTTTTTGTGCTCGTCGCCCGGAGGGCCGCGGCGATCACGGCGATCGACGCGAGCGAATCCGGACGAGCGATGCCGCGAGCCGCGCGCATCCTCTAAAGTTGCGCCATGACCGACACCCTCACGAGCGCGCCGCGCCGACGCGCCGCCCTCGCCTTCATCTTCGTCACCGTCGTGATCGATGTCCTCGCGTTCGGCGTGATCATCCCGGTGCTGCCGCGGCTGATCGAGCAATTCCGTGGTGGCGATACCGCATATGCCGCTGAAACCTATGGCATTTTCGCCACGGCCTGGGCCTTGATGCAGTTCCTGTTCTCCCCTGTTCTGGGCGCCTTGTCGGATCGCTTTGGCCGTCGCCCGGTGATCCTGATCTCGTGCTTCGGTCTCGGGCTCGACTACATCGTGATGGCGCTAGCACCAAGCCTTGGCTGGCTGCTCGTCGGGCGCATCCTGTCGGGCATCACCGCGTCGAGCTTCTCGGTCTCCGCAGCGTATGTGGCGGACATCACGCCACCGGAAAAGCGCGCTGCCGGCTACGGCATTCTCGGTGCGGCATTCGGCGTCGGCTTCGTCATCGGCCCGGCGATGGGCGGCGTGCTCGGCAGCATCGGCGAACGCCTGCCGTTCTGGACCGCCGCCGCCCTGGCGCTGATCAGCGCGACCTACGGCCTGTTCGTGCTGCCGGAATCGCTGCCGCCGGAGCGGCGCTCGCCGTTCCGTTGGGCGCGGGCCAATCCGATCGGCGCGCTCAAGCTGCTGCGTTCCTATCCGGGCCTGACAGGACTTGCGGCGATCAACCTGCTGTTCCAGATCGCGCGCTACGTGCTGCCGAGCATCTTCGTGCTGTACACCAGCTATCGCTATCACTGGGACGCACAGACCACCGGGCTGACCCTGACCTTCACCGGGCTGCTGAACGTAGCGGTCGAAGGCGGACTGGTGCGGCCGTTCGTCGCTCGCTTCGGCGAACGCATCTCGATGTTCGCCGGACTGTCGTGCGGGACTGCCGGCTTCCTGTGGATGGCGCTGGCGCCGGACCAGATCTGGTTCTGGGTCGGCATGCCGATCTTCGCGCTGATGGGCCTGTTCAACCCGGGCCTGCAAAGCCTGATGACGCGCCGCGTGCTGCCCACCGAGCAGGGCCAGTTGCAGGGTGCGAACACCAGCCTCGTCGGCATCGCCGGCTTGATCGCGCCGGGTCTGTTCACGGTCAGCTTCGCGTGGTTCATCGGGCCGGGTGCGAGCCTGCATTTGCCGGGTGCGCCGTTCCTGCTGGCGGCGGGACTCACCTTCAGCGCGCTGCTGCTGACCCGCGTATTCACGCGCCCGGCGCTGCCGGCGACCGCATGACGACGGCGCTGCCACCCGCGCTTGAATCGGCGCTCTCGGCCTGGTTCGACGACGACGACAGCGCCGCGCTTGAACGCGCCTGCGAGCTCGCAAGGACCCAAGTCCGCGACATCGACGCGCTGCTGACCTGGGTCCGCGACTACGGCGGCTCGGCGGCGGCCACGGCACTGGCACAACGGCGACTGCGCTTCGCTCTCGGCCTGCCGGTGATCGCCGGTCCGGTCTGCCGCCGCCCCACGAGCGATTGAAAGAGCAAACACATGATCGACGACGATGACCAGAACGACGACCTCGACGAGGCCGATGACGACGGCGAGGCGCCGGCACGCCATCCGAAGCCGGTCGATTCGGTCCGTCTCGACAAGTGGCTGTGGGCGGCCCGCTTCTACAAGACGCGCAACATCGCGAAGGAAGCGATCGAAGCCGGTCATGTGCGCTATGACGGCAGCCGGGCCAAGGTCGCGAAGGACGTCGCGATCGGGGCGGAAATCAGCATTCGACGTGGCCACGACGAGATGCAGGTGACGGTCCTCGAGCGCTCCGACCAGCGCCTCGGTGCGCCTTTCGCGCGCCTGCTGTATGCGGAAACTGACGCCAGCCAGACGCGACGCGCCCGCGAAGCCGAACTGCGCGCGGCCGCGGACGAGCAGTTCAGCGATCGGCCGAACAAGCTGCAGCGGCGGTTGATCCATCGCTTCAAGCGCTCGCTCGGGCGCGGATGAAGCATCTGCTGATCGTCTTCAGCAGCCAGACCGGGCGCACGGCGGCGCTGATCGAAGCCGCCTGTGCCGGTGCTGCCGACTGGTCGGACGACGTCGAGACCCGCTGTCAGCCCGCGCTCGCGGCCACGCTGGACGATTTGCTGTGGGCCGACGGTCTGATCATCGGCAGCCCGGAAAACTTCGGCTATCTGTCCGGCGCCGTGAAGGATTTTCTCGACCGCACCTACTATCCGGCCGAGGGCAAGGTCGACGGCCTGCCCTATCTGATGCTGGTCAGCGCCGGCAACGACGGCAGTGGCGCGGTGCGGGCGCTCGAACGGATTGCCGCCGGCTACCGCTGGAAGCGGGTCGCGGAGCCGCTCATTGTTCGTGCGGATCCCGACGACAACGCACGGGCGCAGGCGCGCGAACGCGGCGCGCTGCTGGCGGCAGGTCTCGCGCTCGGCACGCTGTAACGCCCACGCTGCCGTCGCCTGCCCAGCGCGGACCGTTCATTCTGAGTTCAGCGCTTGCGGCCTACAGTCTTGGCACTTTCGGACCCTTTACGACGGACGAACTGCCATGACCTCATCCCGCAACCTCGCCTGCCTCGTCTTCATCTCGTGCTGGGCCGTCGCGCTGGCCGCGCCGAACAAGACGGTCTTCCTCCAGTCGCACGAAAGCCAGCCGGACAACCGTACGTTGACGCTTCAGCTCGACGAGGGCATCGCCGTCGACGCCCAGCCGGGCACCACCTGCATCACCACACGCAAGTGCAAAGACCTGTAAGCGAACGGGTTTTCTGACCAGCCGCGTGACGCGGCCCGGGGCGCGGTAGCCTTGTCGCCTGCCTGAAGCCCCTGCCGACCCCGTGAAATTCGAGACATTGGCCATCCACGCCGGACGCGAGCCTGATACCGCCACCGGTGCCGTCGCGCCGTCACCGATCCTGTCGACCACGTTCGCCCGCGATGTTCATGGCGAATACCCGCACGGTCACGTCTACACCCGCTCGAGCAATCCGGGGCGCGCGTCGCTCGAGGCGCTGCTCGCCGCGCTAGAAGGCGGTGTCGCCGCGGCGGCATTCGGGTCCGGCTCCGCCGCATCGCTGTCACTTTTCCAGGGTCTTGCGCCAGGCGATCACGTCATCGCCCCGGACGATGTCTACCACGGCACGCGAACCCAGTTGCGCGAGCTTCTGGCGCGCTGGGGCCTGACCCACTCGCTGATCGATCTCACCGATCTCGATGCCGTGCGTGCCGCGATTCGTCCGGAAACGCGGCTGATCTGGGCCGAAACGCCGTCGAATCCGCTGCTGAAAGTCAGCAACATCGCTGCATTGGCCGAGCTTGCGCACGCCAGCGGCGCGCAGCTCGTCGTCGACTCGACATTCGCGACCCCGGTGCTGCAGCAGCCGCTGCAGCTCGGGGCCGACTACGTCATGCATTCGACCACCAAATATCTCGGCGGCCACAGCGATGTGCTCGGCGGCGCCGTCATCGCGCGTCGGCAGGACGAGCTGTTCGGCCGTGTTCGCGACTATCAGGGCAAGGGCGGCGCGGTGCCGTCACCATTCGACTGCTGGCTGCTGCAGCGCTCGATCGCGACCCTGCCGCTGCGCGTGCACGCGCAGGTCGCCAATGCTCGGGCCGTCGCCGAATTTCTTGCCGCCCACCCGGCGGTCAGCGTCGTTCACTATCCGGGGCTTTCCAGCCACGCAGGCCACGCGCTCGCCAGCACGCAGATGAAAGGCTACGGCGCAATGCTGTCGTTCCAGCTCCACGGGGGCCGGGAGGCGGCGCTGGCGGTGGCGGCCAAGGTCGCGCTGTTCACGCGCGCCACCAGTCTGGGCGGCGTCGAAAGCCTGATCGAGCATCGGGCATCGGTCGAAGGCCCGCACACGACGACACCGCAGGACCTGCTGCGGATGTCGGTCGGCCTCGAACATGCCGATGACCTGATCGACGATCTGCGGCAGGCGCTGGCTGCCTGATCGGCGCGCCGACACGCTTGCGAAGCTGAACGGAACGGTTCAGGGACGATTCAGTGACTCGGTCTTAGCCTCACGGCACTGAATCGTCACATCCGGAGCACGCGATGAACCTGTCCCTTCCGAAGCTCGCTGCCGTTGCCGGTCTTGCGCTGGCTTCGCTGACCTTGGTGACGCCGATGACGGCCGAGGCTCGCGTCGATGTCGGCATCAACATCGGCGTGCCGCTGTACGCGCCGCCGCCGGTGTATTACTACCCGCCGCCGCGGGTCTATTACGGACCGACCGTCGTCTACCGCTCGTATTACGAACCGCGCTACTACGGCCCGCGCTACGGCTACTACCCGCGTGGTTACGGATATCGCGAGTACTACCGCCGCGGTCATGACGGTTATCGCGGCGGCCGGCATCACGGCGGCCATCACGATCACCACTGATCGCTTCGAGCCGGCATCGGTACCAGCACCGGCCCGGCATTGCACGATCACGGCAGGCCGGGCCGGCAGCGGCCCGCCTGGCCTGTGGCATGCTTGAGCGCCTGGTTTGCCTGACTGGATATCGATGAACGCAATTCGTGTCGTGACCCTCGCTGGCGTGTTCGCCCTCGCCGCCTGCTCATCGAAAGTGACACCGGAGAATTACGAGAAGATCAGTCCCGGCATGAGTCGCGCTGAAGTGCACGCGATTCTCGGCAAGCCGGATGACGTCAATGCCAACGACATCGGCGGCCTGCTGAGCCTCAGCAAGGAACGCTGGCACGCCGGCAAGAAGGTGCTGACGGTGACCTACGGCAACGACTCGGTGGCGCTGAAATCGTTCGAGACTGAATCCGATACCCCGAAGTAAGGCGGGCTGACGATGAAGATCATCGAGGCCGTGACGGCCGTGCTCGTCTGCAACGGCGAGATTTTCCTGACCCATCGGCAACCGCACCTGACCGCGTTCCCGGGCTTTCAGGCGTTTCCGGGCGGCAAGGTCGACAAGGGCGAAGCCGAACACCCGCTCACACATCCGCTCCTGGCCCCGTTCACGCCGCGTCACGTCCATGCGCTGGCGCGCGAGCTGCGCGAGGAACTGAGCTTCGATCTCGACGCGGCGCTCGCCGCCGGCGACGTGCTGGCGATCGACAAGCTGGGCAGCGCGATCTCGCCGCCGATCATCGCGGTGCGCTTCGATACCAGCTTCTTTCGGATCGAGCTGCGCACCAAGCCCGCCTTCACGATCGAGCTCGGCGAGCTGTCCGGCGGCGCCTGGGCGACTCCTGCCGAGTGGATGGCCCGCTACAACGCAGGCGATCTGCTGGTCGCCCCGCCGACCCACGACGTGCTGGCCGCGCTGGCGACCAATCCGGACAGCCGCCGGGTGACGCAGCTCGGCGATTACAACGAGTTCGTCGGCACACCGCAGATCGAGCCGCTGCGCGGCGTCTACCAGTGCCCGATTCCATCGAACACCCTGCCGCCGGCCGATCGCACGAATGCCTTCATCCTCGGCGACGACGGTGGCCCGCGAATCATCGTCGACCCGTCGCCGGCGAACCGGGCGGAGTTCGACAAGCTCTGCGCGCATCTGGCCGGCCGCGGCATCACCGCCGTGTTCCTGACCCATCACCACCCGGATCATCGGCAGTTCGCGAATGATCTGGCGCGGCACCTCGGCGTGCCGATGCAGCTCAGCGCCGACACCCATCAGCGCATTTCGCGGCTGCAGCCGGCGTGGTTCGACGGCATTACCGTCGATCTGAAGGCCGATGGCGATGTCGTCGGCACCTGGCTCGGTCATCCGCTGCGCGTGATCGCCGTTCCCGGCCACGACGAAGGCCAGCTCGCGCTGATGCCGGACAACCGGGGTTTCTGTCTCGTCGGCGACCTGATCCAGGGTGTCGGCACCGTGGTCATCGCCGCGCCGGAAGGCGACATGGCGAAGTACTTCGCGTCGCTCGAGAAGATCATCGCGCTGGCGCCAAAGGTGATCTGGCCGTCGCACGGCAGCGCACTCGGCGGCACGTTCTATCTGGAGCAGACGCTGAAGCACCGGCGCCTGCGCGAAGCGCAGGTCAAGGCGCTGTTCGAAGCCGGCAAGTCGCTCGACGAGATCCTGAACGAGGTCTATGTCGGGCTCGATCCGCGCCTCGTGCCGCTGGCGCGGATGAACATCGACAGTCATCTCGCCAAGCTGCGGGCGGAAGGCGCACTCGCGGCCTGAGCCGCGAGCGGCGCGTTTCCAGTGCGGCCTACTGCTTGAGGTTCAGCAGCACCGTCGGCTTCTTCCCGCTCTTGGTCTCGATCCGCACCGGCATGAAGTCGCGCGACGGCGCCAGCCAGAAGCGGCCGATCTTGTCCGGATTGTCGATGCGCTCCAGACGGATCGTCTCGAAGCTGCCGGCCGGCGTGCTGATCGTTTCGCGCCCCGCCAGCCTCAACTGGTAGTGCGTCAGGTTCTTGCGATCGACCATGGTGAACTCGGCCAGCGGCGGTTCGGCATCGCCTGCGTGCTTGGCCACCCACAGGCGCACGGCCTGCTGCAGCGCGAAGCTGTCGACGGCGTCGCCGGGAATCTCGCGCACCAGGCCGTTTTCGTCGGTGACGGTCTTCTTCGCGTAATCGAAGTCGAGCACGTAGCTCTGCTTGTCGTCGTTCTCCAGCACCGACTCATAGCGCTGCGAGCGCACGACGCCATCCTTCACGCAGAAGCGGCTCGACTGGTTTGGCGAGCCGTACAGCGCGCGGACGAAGGCATTCGGGCGGGTGACTGTCTCGTAACGGTAGCAGCCGGCCACCGCATCCGGCTTCAGGCTGATCGTGGCATCGCCGGCGCCGATGCCGGCGTAGTTGACGCTGTAGACCAGATCGATCGGCGGCAACGGCGCATCGGCGGCCTGCACCAGCAGGCCGACCGACAACGCGCTGGTAGCCAGCACGGACTTCCACATCAGACGGCGGTTCATCGGAATCCTTCCTCGAGATCATCGAGCGTCAGCGGCTCCAGCAGCGGACGGCCGCGAAAGACGGCGACGCCCTGCTCAAGCAGCAGCTCGCCTCGCGCCATCCAGGCCACGGCCTGCGGATAGATCTTCCGCTCCACCGTGTCCATCACGCGCTCGGCCAACTGCTGGACATCATCATGCGCCGGCACGATGAATCGACCCTGAATCACCGCCGGTCCGCCATCGAGCTGCGGCGAGACGAAATGCACCGTCGCACCATGTTCGGCATCGCCTTCGCGCAGCACGGCGGCGTGCGTGTTCAAGCCCTTGTGGCGTGGCAGCAGCGACGGATGCACGTTCAGCATCCGGCCTTCGAACTCGCGCACGAAGCCTTCCGTGAGAATCCGCATGAAGCCGGCCAGCGCGATGATGTCCGGCCGGCAGGCGCGCAAGCACGACGCGAGCGCAGCATCGAACGCGGCGCGATCCGGATAGTCGACATGCGGAATGACCGTCGTCGGCACGCCGGCCGCCGCGGCGATCGCCAGCCCCGGCGCGTCGGCGCGATTGCTGATCACGGCGACCAGATCGGCCGCGATCCGGCCCTCGCGAATCGCGGCGATCAGCGCCGCGAGGTTGCGGCCGCGCCCGGAGATGACGACGACGAGGCGCGCGCGTGGCGCCTCCGCAACCGAATCACCGTGTTTCAAGCGTAGTGAACGTCGTCGGGCTGGCCCTTGACCACTTCGCCGAGCATCCAGGCCTTGATCTTCTGGACTTTCAGCGCGGCCAGCGTCTCGTCCGCCTTCAGGCGCGGCACGATCACGACGAAGCCGACGCCGCAGTTGAACACGCGGCGCATCTCGTCTTCCTTGACGTTGCCGGCGGCCTGCAGCCACTGGAACACGGCCGGACGGTGCCAGCTCGCGAGATCGACCGCGGCCGCCGTGCCGGCCGGAAACATGCGAGTCAGATTGCCGGTGATGCCGCCGCCGGTGATGTGGGCCATGCCGCGGATCGGCAGGCCGGCCGCAAGCAGCGCCAGGATCGGCTTGACGTAGATCGTGGTCGGCGCCATCAGCGCGTCGATCAAGCTGCCCTTGTCGAGCGGCGTGGTGTGCTTCGCCTTGCTGACTTCGAGAATCTTGCGGATCAGCGAGTAGCCGTTGGAATGCGGGCCGCTCGAAGGCAGCGCGATCATCACGTCGCCCGGCTTGATCCTGGCGCCGTCGATCAGCTTCTTCTTCTCGGCCACGGCGACACAGAAGCCGGCCAGATCGAAGTCACCTTTCGCGTACATGCCCGGCATTTCCGCCGTTTCGCCGCCGACCAGTGCGGCACCGGCCAGCTTGCAGCCCTTGGCGATGCCCTTGATCACGGCAGCGGCGACACGGTTGTCGAGCTTGCCGGTGGCGTAGTAATCGAGAAAGAACAGCGGCTCCGCGCCGTTGACCAGCACGTCGTTGACGCACATCGCCACCAGATCCTGACCCAGCCCTTCGACCTGGCCGCTGTCGATGCCGAGCCGCAGCTTGGTGCCGACGCCATCGGTGCCGGAGACCAGCACCGGCTGCCGGTACTTGGTCGGGATCGTCACCAGTGCGCCGAAGCCGCCGACGCCGGCCATCACTTCCGGCCGCTGCGTCGACTTGACGATCTTCTTGATGTCATCGACCAGCGCATCGCCACGGTCGATGTCGACGCCGGCATCGGCATAGCTCAGCGACTTGCTGGCGGCGGACTTCGCCGTCGACTTTCGCGGGGCGACGCCTTTGGCAGGAGCCTTGACGGGCGCCGGTGCGGCGGCAGGCTTGGACTTCTTGTTCTTTTCGGCAGCGGTCATGAGCGAAGGCAGTCGGAGGACCGTATGATTTTACCCGTTCCCGCGCCCCGCCCTGCGCCGCCGACGTGCCCATGCCGACCGAGCCTGCTTCGATGCTTCGCACTGCTTCGCCATCGGCGCTGTCGCTGCTGCGCGACCATTGGGGCTGGTATCTGCTGGTGGCCGCGATCCTTGCGCTGATGATCGCGCTCGGGCCAATCCTTGCGCCGTTCGCGATCGGCGCCACGTTCGCCTACCTCGGCGATCCGATCGTCGACCGGCTGGAGCGCTTCAAGCTGTCGCGCACGGCCGGCGTCGCCGTCGTGTTCTTCGTCGTCACCAGCCTCGCGGTGCTGGCGCTGGTGCTGCTGGTGCCGATCCTGCAGGTGCAGATCCTGTCGCTGATCGACAACTTCCCGGCGATGCTGCAGTGGGTGCAGACCGTGGCGCTGCCGAAGCTGGGCCTTAGCCTGCCGCGCGGCATCGCGCTGGACGCGGCCGGCCTGCGCAAGTTCGTGGCCTCGCATTGGGATGGCGCCACCGATGTCGCGTCGATCGTGTTCAGCTACGTCGGCCGGTCGACACCGGCGCTGCTCGGCTTCTTCGCCAACCTGTTCCTGATTCCGATCGTCACCTTCTACCTGCTGCGCGACTGGGACCGGATGGTGCAGCAGGTGCGCGACCTGATTCCGCGCCGCGTGCTGCCGCACGCGATCCAGTTCGCCGAAGAAACCAACGACGTTCTGAACGCACTGATCCGCGGGCAACTGCTGGTCATGCTGGCGCTGGCGTTCATCTACTCGTTCGGGCTGTGGCTGGTCGGGCTGAAGGTCGCGTTGCTGATCGGCATCGTCGCCGGCATGGTCAGCTTCGTGCCCTATCTGGGCTTCGTCGGCGGCCTGTTGTCGGCCAGCATCGCGATGCTGATCCAGGAGCAGGCGGCGCTGCCGGTGGTCTGGGTGCTGGCGGTGTTCTCGGTCGGCCAGATGCTCGAAGGCGGCGTGCTGACGCCGATGCTGGTCGGCGATCGGATCGGCCTGCATCCGGTGGCGGTGATCTTCGCGATCCTCGCCGGCGGACAGTTGTTCGGCTTCGTCGGGGTGCTGGTGGCTTTGCCGGTGGCGGCGGTGCTCGCGGTGCTGGTGCGCCACGCGCTGCGCCGCTGGGCGCGCAGCCCGTTGTATCTCGACACCCGCGAGCCGCCTGCACCGACAGCGCCGGCTGAGCCTGCCGCCGGCGATTCGGAACCCCCGGCCATCCCGTGATCGGCGAGCAATTGCCGCTGTCGGTGCAGTTGCCGGACAGCGCCAGCTTCGACAACTTCCACGCCGGCCCGAACGCGCAGGCGCTCGCGGCGCTGCGCGAGCTCGGGCTGGGCGAAGGCGACACCACGCTGATCCACGGCCCGCACGGCTGCGGCAAGACGCACCTGCTGCAGGCCTGCTCGCGCGATGCGCTGGGCCGGCGCCAGCGCGCGGCCTATCTGCCGCTCGGCTCGTTCGCGGCCGAGCAGCCCGCCGTCATGCAGGGCTTCGAGCACTATGATCTGGTCTGCCTCGACGACGTCGACGCCCCGCTGCAGGATCGCGACTGGGCACAGGGCCTGCTGCGCCTGCTGGACGCGGTGAAGACCCACGGCGGCCGCTGCCTGCTGAGCGCTGCTGTGCCGCCCGATCGCCTCGCGATCGCGCGTCTGCCGGACCTGCGCACGCGGCTCTCGGCCTGCGCCAGCTTCGCGCTGCGCAAGCTCGATGACGACGAACACGCCGCGATGCTGAAAGCGCGGGCCCAGCGCCTCGGGCTGGTGCTTCCGCACGAGACCATCCACTGGATGCTGACGCACCTGCCGCGCGACACCTCCAGCCTGCTCACCGCGCTGGCCCGGATCGACCGCGCAGCGCTCGCCGCCCGTCGGCGCCCGACCCTGCCGTTCGTGCAGCAGGTGCTGACGGCGAGCGCTCAAACCCAGCCGGAAACGCGCTAGCCTCGATCCATGGTCGACAGCCCGTCGCCGCAACGCAGTCCCGTCCTTGCTCGCATTCCAATCCCGTGAGCCACATCCAACACTTCCGAGGCGTTCACTGATGTCGATCAACACGATGCGCCGCCTGTCGAGCTTGCTCGCGGCGGCAGTTCTCGCCGCGCTGGCGGGTGCGGCGCGCGCCGAGCCGGCGCTCACCATCCCGCCGCTCGACGTCCGCGAACGCGTGCTCGCCAATGGCCTGACCGTGCTGAGCCTCGAAGACCACGCCAGCCCGACGACGGCGATCCAGGTCTGGTATCGCGTCGGTGCCAAGGACGATCCGCAAGGCCGCAGCGGCTTCGCGCACCTGTTCGAGCACCTGATGTTCAAGCGCACGAAGAACCTCGTCGACGAGCAGTTCGACCGGATGACCGAAGACGTGGGCGGCGCGAACAATGCCTCGACCGGCGACGACGTCACCAACTATCTGAACGTCGTGCCGTCGAACCACCTCGAACGCCTGCTGTGGGCGGAGGCCGAACGGCTGTCGAACCTGACCGTCGACGACGGCAACTTCAAATCCGAACGTGCCGTGGTGCAGGAGGAATTCCGCACCAGCGTGCTGACGCCGCCTTACGGCCGCTTCGAATACGCGATGCAGCAGAACTCGTGGGCCGTGCACCCTTACCAGCGGCCAACCATCGGCAGCATCGAGGATCTCGACGCCGCCACGCTCGATGACGTGCGCGCCTTCCATCGCGACTACTACCGCACCGACAACGCCGCGCTCGTCGTCACCGGCGATTTCGACCCGAAGCAGCTCGATGCCTGGGTCGACCGCTACTTCGGCAAGCTGCCGAAGCCCACCGGCACGATCCAGCGCGTGACCACGGTCGAGCCGGAACGCATGGCCGATCGCCGCGTCACCGTGCGCGCGCCGAACGTGCCGCTGCCGGCGCTCGGCTTTTCGTGGCTCGCACCACCGCCGAACGATCCCGACGTGCCGGCGCTGAAGCTCGCCGCCAGCCTGCTGTCCGATGGCGAATCGTCGCGGCTGCATCAGGCGCTGGTCTATCGGCTGCAGGTCGCGCAGCAGGTCGATGTCAGCTATCTCGACAACGTCGACCGCGGGCTGGTGATGGCCTCGGTCGTCGCGGCCTCCGGCCAGCCACTGGCGAAGATCGAAACGGCGTTCCTCAACGAGATCGATCACCTCGCCAATCGCCCGATTCCGGCCGCCGAGCTGGACAAGGCTCGCACCGTGCTGCTGACGCGGATGCTCGCCCAGCGCGAAACGGTCGAGGGCCGGGCCTACGCCATCGGCGAGGCCTGGCTGCAGACCGGCAGCGCCAAGGCCGCCAACACCTCGCTGACCGCGCTGCTCGCGGTGACCGCAGCCGATGTCCAGCGCGTGCTGAAGCAGCAGATCCTCGGCCATCGCCGCCTGACGCTCGAATACCTCGACGAAGCCCCGGCTTCGACCGGAGCCGCGAAATGACGCGCCCTGACCTGACGCAGCTGGATGCAGCCATTCGCCCGCTTGCCGTCACCGCCATCGTTCTGGCCGCGCTGGGCCTCGGTGCCTGCCGCCAGAAGGCAGCGCCGAATGCCGAGGCGGCCACCGCCGCACCCGCTACCGCGCTCGAACAGCCGCCCGCGCCCGGCCCGGCGCGCGAGGCGGTGATTCCGAGCGCGATCGAACAGCGCCTGGCCAACGGCCTGCGCGTGATCGTGCTGCCGCGCGCCGGGGCCGCCCTCGTCGATGCCGAACTGCTGGTGCTGTCCGGCGGCGAAGTCGATCCGCCGGATCGCGCCGGCCTTGCCGATTTCACCGCCTCGCTGCTGACCTTGGGCACCACGACGCAATCCGCGCCGCAGCTGGCGCAGGCGGCGGAGGCGCTCGGCGGCAGCCTGAAGGCGCAGGCCGGCTGGAACGCGTCGCGCGTCGGCATCACCGTCACCACGCCGAAGCTCGCCGCCGCGCTGGACCTGCTCGGGGACGTCGTGCGTCGCCCGGCGTTCGCCAAGGCCGAAGTCGAGCGCTACCGCGCGCAAACGCTCGACGCGCTGCGGGTCAGCCTCAGCGATCCGGCCGATCTGACGCCGCTGGTCGCCGCCCGGCTGATCCACGGCAATGCGCCGTATGGACATCCGCGCAGCGGCACGCCGGCATCGGTCGCGAAGATCGCGGCCGGCGACCTGCGGGCGCTGCACAGCCGCTACTACCGGCCGGACAATGCCGTGCTGATCCTGACCGGCGGTCTCGACGCCGACATGGGCTTCGCGCTGGCTGGTCAGGTGTTCGGCGACTGGTCGACGCCGAAGGATCCGCTGCCGACGCTCGCTGCACCCGAATCGGTCGCGGATGCCGCAGCCACTGCGAAGACAGCCCGCGCCATCGTCATCGACCTGCCGGACGCCGGTCAGGCCTCGGTGATGGCGGCGCTGCCGCTGCCGCCGCGCTCGGCCGCCGACTATTACGCCGGTCTGGTCACGCGCAACGTGCTCGGCGGCGGCTATATCAAGCGCGGCCTGAGCTATGGCGCTGGCGCGCAGTTCGACGTGCAGCGCGACGGCGGCGCGCTGTATGCCAGTGCGCTGACCAAGAACCCGTCGGCCGTTGAGGTGGCCGGCCTGATCCGCAGCGAACTGCAGCGGCTGGCGACCGAACCGGTCGGCGATGCCGAACTGGCTGCGCGCAAGGCCAGCTACCTCGGCGGCTACGCTCGCGGGCTGGAAACCGCGAGCGGGCTCGCCGGGCTGATCGCCCGCAATGTCGCGCTGGGTGTGGCGCCGGACGAGATCGGCAAGGTCATCGGCCAGGTCAATGCCATCACGGCCGCACAGGTACAGGCCTACGCCGAAAGCCACCTGAAGCTCGATGCGATGACCTTGGTCGTCGTCGGCGACGCGAAGCAGTTCGTCGACGGCCTGAAGCAGGCCGGCTTCGAGCCGACCGTGATCGCTGCCGACAATCTGGACCTCGACCGCGTCGATCTGACACGCGCTGCGTCATCAGCGAAGCGCTGAACGCCAAAGCGAACGTCGGTCCTGCGTCAGCCGGACCGACGACAGGCTTGCGCGGGCAATCAACTCGTCGGCATCAGATTCGCGCCACACCGTTCTCGCGCGCCGACCAGCGCACGAACAGCGTCAGCGCCGCGAACTCGACCGCTGCGACCAGCGCCAGCGCCACGCCGATCGGATGCCGCGACGGCACCGCATAGGCTTCGCCCAGCAGCGCCGCGCAGTAGCCGGAGACGAGCAAGGTCATCCAGCCCGCCGTATAGCGGCTTTTCCGGATCAGGCCGCGAAGCGCCGCCGCCAGCGGCAGGATCAGCAGGAAGCCGACGGCCGGCCCGGCCCACCACCAGATGCCCCCGATCAGCGCGACGTGCAGCGAGAGCGCCGAGGCCCATGCGTATTGACTCAGTGGCGTCTTCATGCGGCGAGCTTCGCGGCCGTTTCCGCCACCCGCTTGCCCAAGGCCTGACACAGCGCGATCTCGTCCTTGCTCAGCGGCCGCGGCTTGCCGCCGGTGCCGGCGACGTGGCTCGCGCCGTACGGCGTGCCACCGGTCTCGGTCGCCGACAGGGCCGGCTCGCTGTACGGCAGGCCGACCAGCAGCATCCCGTGATGCAGCAGCGGCAGCATCATCGTCAGCAGGGTCGACTCGTTGCCGCCGTGCAGGCTGCCGGTCGATGTGAACACCGCTGCGGGCTTGCCGACCATCGCACCGGACAGCCACAGATCCGAGGTGCCGTCGATGAAGTACTTCAGCGGCGCCGCCATGTTGCCGAAACGCGTCGGGCTGCCGAGCACGAGGCCGGCGCATTCGCGCAGGTCCGCCGATGTGGCGTACGGCGCGCCGTCGTCCGGCACGGCGGGCTGTGTGGCTTCGATCGTCGGGGAGACCGCCGGTACCGTTCGCAGCCGCGCCTGCACGCCGGGTACCGCTTCGATGCCGCGGGCGATCTGACGCGCCATCGCGAGCGTCGCGCCGTGTCGGGAGTAATAGAGGACCAGAATGTCGATCATGAAGGACGGGCGCGATGCGCGATCAAAGGAGAGCGCGATTGTAAGGCTTTGCGCCGACTCGAAAATCCTGCGGTCGCAGGCTCCGCAGCCTCGCGCGGTTTGACCCCACCCGCCCCGCTGGCTAGGCTCGCCGCCATGTCCCATTCCGTCCTTCGCAAGCTCGCGCTTCTGGCGCTGCTCGGCTTCCTCGTGTCGTGTTCCGCAGTGCCGGCGCGTGTGGAATCACCCCCCGCCGCGAAGCCGAAACCGGCGGCCGCAAAGCCACCGGCGACCTCGGCGGCGAAACCGAAAGCTGGCACGACGGCTGCCAGCGGCACCAAACCGGCCTCCGGCAAGCCGGCGGCAGCCAAGCCGACCACGGCCGCCACCAAGCCGGCGGCGACCAAGCCGAAGACGCCGGCGGCGGCCGTGCCGAATCCGGCACCGAACGCGGGCGTCGCAGCGCCGTCCGCGCTCGACATCGGTCCGCCGATCACCGCCGCTCCGACCGCCGTGGCCAACGCTGCGGCAACGAAGCCGCGCTCGCCGCCGTCGAACCAGCGGCTGCCGTCGGTGACGATCGTCATTCCGCGCAATCCCGGCGTATCGAGCGCCAGTAGTGCCAGCAGCGCCAGCGAGGCGGCCGCGACCACGGCGTCAAGCGGCTCGCCGACGGGCGCGGCGGCGCCCAAAACCGACGCAGCAAGCACGTCCGCGCCCCCGGCCGTGATCGCCGAGGCGAAATCGCCCTCCGCTGCGGGCACGGCGGCAGCCACGGCCAGGTCTTCCGTCGGCGGCGAAACGGCGAAGGCAGGCGCGGCAGCACCGACTCCAGCCGCCGCTCATCCCGCCCGCACCCCGGCGCAGGACGTGCCGGACGTCGCGAGCAAGCCGGTGCCAGCGCCGCCGACCGCCACTGCGGCGGCGCCACCGCGGCCGGAACCCGCCACCGTCACCGCCGCAGGCTCGCCACCGACGTCCGAGCCGACGACACCCGCGGCAGCACCCAAGCCCGCGTCGCCACCGGCGCCCGAGCCGAAACAGGACGTCGCGACGAACTTGGCCGAGCCGCTCCAACCTGCGGCCGAGTCGGTGGCAGCGACAACCCAGCCGGCGAACGTATCGGCAATCCCGCCGCCGCCGAATCTGGTCAAGGTAGACGGCAAGGTCGACGACAAGGTCGAACCGAGCAGCGCCGCGATCCCGCCGCCGTCAGTACCGGCCTCAGCGCCGCCACCGGTCCCAGCGTCGGCCTCGGCCAAGCCGGTGATGGCGGCTCCGGACGCGACGGCGGCACCGGCCGACGCCGCGCCAGCGCCAGCGCCAGTGACCGAGCGCGAGCCGTCGGTCGCGACGGCGGTGACGCCTCCCGCATCCGCAGCGCCAGCCGCCGCTGCGCCGGATCCGCTGGCCCAGCCTGCGATTTCGGACGCCGAACGCCGGGCGCTGGCGTCAATTCCACTGCCGCGACTGCCGAATCTGGTTCGGGAGGCTGCGCCGACCGAGCTTGCCGCGGTCACGCCGACACCGGCCGCTGCCGGCATCCCGCCACGCATCGTGGCGCCGGGCGAGTCGCTGTCGGCGGCACCGCTGGACGCTGCCGGCAACCCGCTACCGGTGGAACCGAAGATCGAAACCGGCTCGGTGGCGTCCGAACTGCGCCGCGCGAGCGAGCGCACCGGTCTGGGCGACGCCGAACTCGCGCGCATCCGTGCCATCGAACAGCAAATCGCCGCCGGCGACAGTTCCGCTGCGCTGCGGGCGCTGGCGGCGCTGAATATGGACTTCGACAACGCGGCCAGCAGCCATGTCGTCGCCCGCGGCGAGGGGCTGTGGCAGATCGCGTCGCAGCCGGAAACCTATGGCAACGCGCTGCTGTGGCCGCTGATCTGGCGCGCGAATGCCGGCGCGCTGAAGGACCCGACGCGCGTGCTGCGCGGCCAGAAGCTCCGGATTCCGCGCTTCCCGAGCCTGAGCGCGGTTGCCGAGGCGCTGGACTACGCGCGCCGAAACCCGCTGGATCGCCGCTGACGGACCGCCGCAGCCGCGATCCGCCGCGTCAGCGCGACCAGCGCCGCGTCAGGCGATCGAGCACCAGATAGGGGTAGTCCGGCTTGCCGATGGAGCCGTTGTAGCGCGCCAAAGCCTTGACGTAGCTGCCCTTTTCCTTGTTCAGATAGAACTTGAGAATGGTGCAGCCCATGCGCAGGTTGGTCGGCGTGTGGAACAGGTTGTCGCCCTTCTGGCCGATCTCCTCGATCCAGAACGGCATGATCTGCATGTAGCCGAGCGCGCCGACGCTGGACACCGCGAAGCGCTCGAAGCGCGATTCGACATCGATCGTCGCCAGCACCAGTTCCGGCGAGACGCCGGCTCGGGTCGCTTCCACATGCAGCAGTCGCAGGAAGCGCAAGCGGGTCGCCAGATCGGGCATCGCCTTCGGCACATAGCGCGCCATGCGGCCCGCCATGTCGGTCAGCCAGATCTCCGCCAGTTGCGGATCGTCGAAGCTCGTCGCCGACTCGATCGCCTGCTTCATCAACAGCCGCAGTTCGGGCTCGGGTTCGCGGGTCGGCGCTGCGCTTGCGCTCAGCGCACACAAAAAAGCCGCGGCGCAGACGACGCTGCGCAGCGGCTTTGCGGGTTTCAACGTCGGCTGGCGGATGATCGGCGCTGGCATGGTCAGCCGCTATTCCAGCACGCCGTCGCCCGGCGCGATCAGCCGCCGAGCTTCTCCAGCACCGCGCTGGTCGTGGCGGGAATCATCTCGGCGGCAGCGGCGTCGCGGCGCTTGTACTCGAACTGCTGCGTGGCCAGACCCTTGGCACCGACGATGATCCGGTGCGGGATGCCGATCAGGTCGGCGTCCTTGAACATCTCGCCCGGGCGCAGGCCGCGGTCGTCGATCGCGGTGTCGATGCCGGCGGCGATCAGCTCGGCGTACAGCGTTTCGGCCGCGGCCTTCACGGCGGCGGCTGTGTCGGCCTTGTCGAGCCCGATCGGACACACGATGACCCGGAACGGCGCAATCGCGTCCGGCCACAGGATGCCGTTGGCGTCATTGCGTTGCTCGATCACGGCAGCCGCCATGCGCGTCACGCCGATGCCATAGCAGCCCATTTCCGGGGTCACCGGCTGCTGGTTCTCGTCAAGCACGGTCAGGTTCATCGCCTTCGTGTACTTGCGGCCCAACTGGAACACGTGACCGCCTTCGATGCCGCGATACAGCTTGATCGTGCCGACGCCGTCCGGGCTCGGATCGCCTTCGACGATCATCCGCAGGTCGGCCGTTTCCGGCTCGGCGGCATCGCGGCCCCAGTTCGCGCCCTTCAGATGATGGTTGTCCTCGTTGGCGCCGCAGACGAAATCGGCGACTTCGGCCGCCGCGAAATCGGCGATCACCGGAATCGGGCAAGCGACCGGGCCGAGGTAGCCGACTTCGCAGCCGAACGCGCTCTTCACCTCTTCCGGGCTGGCCATCTGGAACGGATCGGCGATCTTCGGATGCTTGGCGGCCTTGATCTCGTTGAGCTGGTGATCGCCGCGCAGGGCGATCCCGACCAGGCCCCCTTCGGCGCCCTTCACGACCAGCAGCTTGACCTTGTGATCGAGCGCCACCTTCATGAATTTCGAGACCTGCTCGCAGGTCTTCTGGCCCGGCGTCGACACCTTTTCGAGCGCAGCCGTGGCGGCGGCGCGCGGCGCACCACTCGGGGCGGTTTCGGCGGCTTCGACATTGGCCGCGTAATCGCCGGCATCGGACACCGCCAAAAGGTCTTCGCCGGACTGGGCGAGGATGTGGAATTCCTCGGAGCGCGAGCCGCCGATGTTGCCGCTGTCGGCCTTGACGACGCGGAAGTCGACGCCAATCCGCGTGAAAATCCGTGCGTAAGCGGCACGCATGTTGTCGTATTCCGCCGCCAGCGAGGCCTCCGTCATGTGGAAGCTGTAGGCGTCCTTCATGACGAACTCGCGCGAGCGCATCACGCCAAAGCGCGGCCGACGCTCGTCACGGAACTTGGTCTGGATCTGGTAGTAGTTGACCGGCAGCTGGCGGTAGCTGCGAATGTCCTGCCGGACATGAAAGGTCATCACCTCTTCCGCGGTCGGCCCGAAGCAGAAGCTGTTCTTGTGGCGATCGGTGATGCGCAGCATCTCGTCGCCCATCTGCGCCCAGCGGCCGGACTCCTGCCACAGCTCGGCCGGCTGCACGGTCGGCGTCACGACTTCCATCGCGCCGGCGGCGTTCATTTCCTCGCGGACGATCGTCTCGATCTTGCGCAGCACGCGAACGCCGATCGGCATCCACGAATACAGACCCGAGCCGAGCTGGCGGATGAAACCGCCACGCAGCATCAGCTGATGGCTGACCACGGCAGCATCAGCCGGGGTTTCCTTCGAGGTCGACAGCGGGAAGCGGGACAGGCGCATGGGGCTGGTGTGCGGTGAAAGATCGGCCCGGATTGTAACGTTCGCGCGCCGGTGCCGCCCCATGTCTGCGGGCGCCGGGCCCGCTCACATTGCCGAGCGCAACGATGGGCGGGGTCGTCGCGCTTTTGCAGCCGCGCCCCTGTTTGGCCAGCGCTGGCCTCGCCATCCCGGGCCGGACGCGCTGATCCGCGCGCGAGCAGGGCTCGCGCAATATTGCGGATCAGCGCCCGGTGAACTTCGCCGGCCGACGCTCGACGAACGACGCCACGCCTTCCTTGACGTCATCGCTGCCCATGATCGGCGCGAGATCGCGCACCAGCCGCTCGATCGCGACCTGATCGCCGTGCTCGATGGCGATGCGCGACGACTTCAGCGACGCATAAACGCCGAGCGGTGCCTGCGCGGCGACGCGCTCGGCAATCGCCAGTCCGCGCTCGAACTGCTGGCCGACCGGCACCACTTCCTGCACGAGGCCGATGCGCAGCGCTTCGGCGGCGTTGAACTCGTCGCCGGTCAGCAGGTACTTCTGGGCGTTGCCCCAGCCGAATTCCTGAACCATGCGCACGGTCGCGCCACCAACCGCGTAGATGCCGCGCTTCACTTCGATCTGTCCGAAGCGGCAGTCTTCTGCGGCCACGCGGATATCGGCGGCCAGCGCCAGTTCGATCGCCACGGTGAAGCAGATGCCGTGCATCGCGAAGATGATCGGCTTCGAGACGCGCTTTTCCGGAATCAGGCCGAACGGGTCGCGTTCGTGCTCGGCGAGATCCGGCCACTTGCCGGAAGCGAACGCCGGCGTCCACTGGGTCAGTTCGAGACCAGCGGTGAACGCCTTGCCGTTGGCCGAGACCAGCGCGCAGCGCAGTTCCGGATCCGTGTCGAGCAGGCCGTAGGCAGCGGCGAGCTGGTGATGCATCTCCAGGTCGAAGGCGTTGTACTTTTCCGGCCGGTTGAAGGTGATCAGCAGCACATGGCCGCGGCGTTCGGTCAGGATCTTCGGGGCGGCGGCGGCGACTTCGGTCATGACAGCTCCTCTCGGTGGTCTTGTCGTTGTGAACAATCGTTTCGCTATTCTGCCAGCCCGGCGCAGTGGCAGGCGGCTGCTCGCAGCGAGGAACCGCTGCACGCGACGTCAGGCTTCGACGTCGAGTTCCTGTTCGACGATCGCACCACTGATCAACCACCAGCCGCGCAGTTGCAGCACGCCCTTGATCGCCAGCGATGCGGTCAGGCGCAGCAGTTCCGGGTGATCGGCAAAATCCTCGGCCAGCGGCGGATTCGGCAACTCCGGCCGGTGCCGGTACAGCGCCCAGACACGCTTGCCGTGCTGACGCAGCATCGCCTGCATCTCGGCCACCGAGGCGCCGTCGACGATCGGCATCCAGCCATTCGGCACGCTGCCGTCCGCGTCATCGGCCACCACCGCACTCAGGAACGGCGCGGTGGCGATCTGCGCTTCATGCAGCAGGCGGATCGCGAATCGGCGCGGAATCAGGATCGGGATGGTCGGCGTCGGCATCGTATTCAGTCGGAAATGCCGCAGACGCGGCAGTGGGGGTCACGCGCCACGGTCAGGCTGCGCCACGACAGTTTGCCCGCATCCCACAGATGCAGTCGCGCGCTGTCGTCGCCGATGCCGAGCAGGACCTTGATCGCCAGCAGCGCCTGCATGGTGCCGATCACCCCGACCACCGGGCCGAGGATGCCGGCCTCCTCGCAGGTTTCCGCCGCTTCCCCGCCCTCGCCGAACAAACAGGCGTAGCAGGGGCCGCCGGGCACGAACAGCGCGATCTGGCCTTCGAAGCGGATTGCCGCTCCGGAGACCAGCGGCTTGCGGGCGGCGACACAGGCGCGGTTGATCGCGAAACGGGCCGGGAAATTGTCGGTGCAGTCGAGCACCACGTCAGCCTCGCGGACAGCGGCGAGCAGCGCATCGTCATCGAGCGGCCCCGGCCGGGTTTCGATCCGGCAGTCCGGGTTCAGCGTGCGCAGGTTGTCGGCTGCGGCATCGAGCTTGGCTCGACCCAGATCGGCATTCCGGTAGACGATCTGCCGTTGCAGGTTCGAGCGCTCGACATGATCGCGGTCGCTCAGGATCAGACGGCCAAGCCCGGCACCGGCCAGATACAGGCTGGCCGGTGCGCCCAAGCCACCAAGACCGACGATCAGCGCGGTGGAATCACGCAGCACGCTCTGGCCGTTGACCCCGACCTCGCGCAGGATGATCTGGCGGCTGTAGCGGGCGTAATCGCTCATGGCTTCCGGCCGCCGGTCACACGGTCGTTGCCTCCGAAATCCCGGCGGGTTTCGACGTTCTCGAAACCTGCTTCGGTCAGGAGCGCGCGCACCGCAGCGCCTTGATCGTGACCGTGTTCGAGCAGCAGCCAGCCGCCCGATGTCAGATGCGCCGGTGCCTCGCGAACGATCTCGCGGATCGCGTCGAGGCCGTCGATGCCGGAGGTCAGTGCCAGCCGCGGCTCGTAGCGCAGCGCAGCGAGATGGGCATCGCCATCGGCGATGTACGGCGGATTGGACAGGATCAGATCGAACGGCGCGGCCTCGGCCGGCAGCGCCGCCAGCCAGGCACCGCGGGCAAAGACAACATGGCCGATGCCATTCCGCCGCGCGTTCTCGCGTGCGACGTCGAGGGCAGCCTCGGAAAGATCGGTCGCCAGCACCGAGGCGGTCGGACGCTCGCTGGCAACGGCCAGCGCGATCGCGCCGCTGCCGGTCCCGAGGTCGAGCACCCGGGCCGAGCTTCCGGCCGGCAGCAGGCTCAGCGCCCACTCGACCAAGGTTTCGGTATCCGGACGCGGAATCAGCACAGCGGTGTCGACCACGAGGTCCAGCGTCCAGAATCCCTGTCGGCCGACGATGTAGGCCACCGGCTCGCCGAGCTTGCGCCGTTCGATCCAGCTGGCGTAGCGCAGCACCGTCGCGGCTTCGATCGCCTCATCGTGGCGCAGGCGCAGCGCGGCGCGTTCGGCATCGAGCAAGGCCGCGAGCAGGATTTCGGCATCGGCGCGAGCGCTGTCGGACGCTGCATCCAGCTCCGACGCGCCCCAGCGCAGCCAGTCGGCGATGACACCGGGTGCGAGCCCCTGCACGGCCGGCACCGGACGCGGCGTGGCATCGCTCGGCACGACCGCGGGCGGCGGCTGCGGCGGCGACGCCTCGCTCATCCCTGATCGCCGAGGCTGGCCATCAGTTCGGCCTGATGCTCGACCAGCAGCGGCTTGATCACGCCATCGAGCTCGCCGGCGATCACCCGATCAAGCTGGTACAGCGTCAGGTTGATGCGGTGATCGGTGACCCGGCCCTGCGGGAAGTTGTAGGTGCGGATGCGCTCGGAACGGTCGCCGCTGCCGACCAGCTTCTTGCGGGTGGCGGCCGTATCGGCTTCCTGCTTGCTGCGTTCGGCGTCGAGCAGGCGCGACGCGAGCAGGCTCATCGCCTTCGCGCGGTTCTTGTGCTGGCTGCGCTCTTCCTGGCATTCGACGACGACACCGGTCGGGATGTGCGTGATGCGGATCGCCGACTCGGTCTTGTTGACGTGCTGCCCGCCGGCACCGGACGAGCGATAGGTGTCGATCTTCAGGTCGGCCGGGTTGATGTCGATCGCCTGCGCTTCCTCGATCTCCGGCAGCACGGCGACGGTCGCGGCCGAGGTATGAATGCGGCCCTGGGCCTCGGTTTCCGGCACCCGCTGCACGCGATGGGCGCCGCTTTCGAACTTCAGCCGCGAATAGGCACCGAAGCCGGCGATCCGGGAAATGATTTCCTTGTAGCCGCCGTGCTCGCCCTCGTTCTCGGACAGCACTTCCAGCGCCCAGCCCTGCGCTTCCGCGTACTTCTGGTACATGCGAAACAGGTCGCCGGCGAAGATCGCAGCCTCGTCGCCACCGGTGCCGGCGCGAATTTCGAGAAAGACGTTGTTGTTGTCGAGCGGATCCTTCGGCACCAGATAGCTTTCGAGCTCCGCCTGCAGCGCCTCGGCGCGCGCCTTCAGCGCCGGCAGGTCGGCCTCGGCCAGAGCGCGCATATCGGCATCGGCATCGTTGCGCAGCAGTTCCAGACCTTCGATCTCGTCCAGCGCGGCGCGGTAGCCGTCAAACGCTTCGACTACCGGGCCGAGTGCGGCGTATTCCTGCGACAGGCGCCGGAACTTGTCGGAGTCGCCGAGCACTTCGGGCGATGACAGCTCGCCGGCGATGTCGGCTCGGCGCTCGGCGAGCGTCTCGATCTTGCGGAGAAGGCTGGGTTTCATGTCGTGAGGCGAAAGGCGTGAGGCGGGAGGCGTACAACGAACATCGAGCGACGCTCGCTAAGCCTTTGTGCCTTTGCGCTTCATCCCACGGCTGGGGGCCGACATCGATCGAGAGTCCGCGCTGGGGGGCCAATTACGGCCATCCGGCCCGCTAGCGTACTGTCGGCCGCCCGGCATCACGCGTCGACCGGCGGCAGGTCGAACAGCTTTTCCGCCGCATCCATCAACTGCGACTGCTCGACGGCATCGCCCGAGCGCAGCGCCTTCGACGGCGCGTGCAGCAGCTTGTTGGTCAAGGTATCAGCAACGAAGGCCATCACCGCTTCGGCCGATTCGCCGTTGGCGAGCTTGCGCCGCGCCTTCTCCAGCACGTCGTCCCGGCTGACGCGAGCATGGTCGCGCAGACGGCGGATGGTGACGCCGGCATCGCGGCTTTCGAGCCACTTCTCGAAGTGGACGGCCTGATCCTCGACCAGCACTTCCGCCTGCTTCGCAGCGTTCTCGCGGTGCTTCATGTTGCCGGCGATCACGGCCTTCAGATCGTCCAGCGTGTACAGGTAAACGTCCTCGAGCCCGGAAATCGCGGGGTCGAGATCGCGCGGAATCGCGAGATCGATCATCAGCACCGGCTTGCGCCGACGGCGCGAGATCGCGTTCGCAACCGGCTCCTTGCCGAGGATGAAGCCGCGCGCGGCCGTGCACGAGATCACGACATCCGCTTCCGGCAGGTGCGTCGGCAGTTCGGCAAGCCCGATCGCGTAGCCGCCGAGCGTGGTCGCCAGTGCCTGTGCCTTCTCCAGGCTGCGATTGGCGACGACCATGCGGCCGACACCGTGCGTTTTCAGATGCCGCGCCAACAGTTGGATCGTCTCGCCGGCGCCGATCAGGAGCACCGACTGGTTGCGCAGGTCCGAAAAGATATGGTTCGCCATCTGCACCGCGGCGTACGCGATCGACACCGGATGGGCGCCGATCTCGGTTTCGCTGCGCACCAGCTTGGCCACCGAAAACGAATGCTGGAACAGCCGCGACAGCACCGGCCCGAGCGCGCGCACGCCCTGTGCCTGCGCGAATGCGGTCTTCATTTGGCCGAGAATCTGCGGCTCGCCGAGCACCATCGAATCAAGCCCCGACGCCACCCTCAGCGAGTGGCGGACGGTGCCGCGATCGCGCAGCACGTAGGCGTGCTTCTCGACCGTGCCGGCCGGCGCCTGCCGCTCGCGTTGCCACCAGTCGAGCAGGCGGCCTTCTTCCTCCGGCGCCGCCACCGCGAAGATTTCGGTGCGGTTGCAGGTCGACAGGATGGCGGCTTCGGACACGCCTGGCAGCGCCCGGAGACGCGTCAGCGCGTCCGGAATTTCCGCGGCCGTGAACGCCAGTCTCTCGCGCGTTTCGACCGGCGCGGAGTGGTGGCTGAGTCCCAGTGTCAAAAGGGCCATTGGCTACGAGTGTCCAGTTCTGTTGATCTTCCAACTTTCAAGCGCGCGTGACAAGTTCGTGCCGGACCGCGCGCCCGGCGTCATTTTGCAAGACCGGCAGCGGTGCTGTCGCGGCTGCTTTCGGTCACCATCCCAGCAACGGCGCGCTGCCGGTGCAGGCGCTACACTATTTGCGATAGCCACCGCCGAGCCACCTCTCACGTGCACGCCTCCCGTCAGTCGTTGCAGCCTTCGTTGAGCGTCGTGCTGTCTGTCGTCGGGGCCTGTGTGCTGAGCACCGCTGCTGCTGCCGCTGACGTTTCCACCCGAGGCTCGTCGGGTTCCGGCGCAGCGCAGGCGCAGTACCACATCCTCGCAGGCGAAGTCGCGGCCGGCCGCAATCAGCCGCTGGTTGCAGCCGAGGAATTCCTGAAGGCGCTCGAATTCGCGCCGGATGCGGCGCTTGCCGCGCGCGCCACCTCGCTGGCATTGGCTTCGAACAATGCGACGCTCGCGCTGAGCACGGCGCGCAAGTGGCTCAGCATCGAGCCGACCAGCCTCGAAGCTCGCGAGGTCATTACCCGGTTGTCGCTGCGCGCCGGGCTGACCGATCAGGCGCACGAGCAGTGCGTGGCGATCGTCAAGGATCACCCGGGCGGTCTCGACGATGGCCTGCGCCACGTCTCGCTGCTGCTGGCGCAAGAGGAACAGCAGGGCCCGGCGGCGCTGGCACTGATGGCGAAGCTGGTGGCGCAGTACCCGAAGCGAGCTGGCGCCTGGCAGGCGCAGGCTCTGCTGGCGCTGCGCTTCGGCGACATTGAACAGGCCGAGAAATCGGCACGCGAAGCGCTGCGGCTGGACCCGTCATCGAAAGAGGCGCCGCTGCTGCTGACCGGCGCGCTGGTCCGCAAGGGCGACATCGTCGCCGCCGACCAGATCATCGACAGCCAGACGCGCAACAATCCGATGGCGTCCGACATCCGGCTCGGTTATGCCCGGCTGCTGATCGAATCGAACCAGCGCGAGCACGCGCGCCTGCAACTGACGCGCGTGCTGAAAGGCACCGGCGACAATACCGATGCACTGTATCTGTTGAGCCTGATCAATCTTGATGAAGGCAAGGTCGACGAGGCGGAGCCGCAGTTCCGCACCCTGGCTAAGACCAAGGATCGGGCCAACGAGGCGCATTACTACCTCGGCCGGATTGCCGAGCAGCGTGGCCGCTGGGCCGATGCGCTGAGCGAATACACCCAGGTCAATGCCGGCAATCAGGTGCTCGATGCCTCGGTGCGCCGCGCCGAGATGCTGTACCGCACCGGCAAGCTCGATGAGGCGCGCGTCACGCTTGAACAGCTTCGGCGGCAGTATCCGCCGCTGTCGCCGCGCTTCTATCTCGCCGAAGGTCAGTTGCTGAGCGACGCCGGAACGCTCGACGAAGCACTGCTGCTGTACTCGCGTGCCTTGGAAGAACACAAGAACGAGCCGGACCTGCTGTACGCCCGCTCGCTGGTGTTGGAGCGTCTGAAGCGAATCGACGAGGCCGAGGCCGACTTGCGCATAGTGCTGATGGCATCGCCGGCCGATGCCCGCGCCCTCAACGCGCTCGGCTTCATGCTCGTGGTCCACAGCAGCCGCCTCGACGAAGCCGAGAAGCTGATCGCGAAGGCGCTGGAAATCACGCCGGAAGAGCCTGCGGTGATCGACAGCATGGGTTGGCTGCGCTTCCGTCAGGGCCGGCAGTCAGAGGCATTGCTGCTGCTGGCACGCGCCTATGAAGTGTTTCCGGATCCGGAAGTCGCCGCGCACTTCGGCGAAGCGCTGTGGGTCGGCGGCGATCGTGGCAAGGCGCAGGCGGTATGGGACCGTGCGCTGCAGGCATCGCCAAACAACGGCGTGCTGCGCGAAACGATCAAGCGGCTGGTACCGTGACGGCCGCCGACACGTCTTCCGGACGCAAGTCGCTTTCGCGCCTGCAACCTCGCGCCGTCGCGGCAACGCTGGTCGTGGCCCTGGCGATGGGCATCGGCGGCTGCGGTTCGGTGCCGGTCAAGCCGTTCAATACCGACTTTTCCGAGCGCAACTGGGGCATCCGGCAGGCCAACATTTCCGCTGTGCAGAGCTTTGCGCTGAAAGGGCGACTGGCCGAAGCCGGCATCGCGGGTGCCCGCGGGGACTTGGACTGGACGCAGAGCGGTGAACGCTTCGACTTGCGCGTTTCCGGGCCGCTGGGTGTTGGCGCATTGGCGATCAGCGGCGATCCGAAAGGCGTCGAAATTCGCAGCAAGAACGGCGTCATCGTCACCGGTGAGCCGGAAGCCTACATGCAGGAAAAGCTCGGCTGGAGCCTGCCGCTGGGCCTGCTTCGCTACTGGGCGCTTGGCGTGCCGGCGCCGATGCGGGAATTGCCGAAGCCGATGATGGTGAAGCTCGATGACGCCGGACGCGCGCTGACCTTGAAGCAGTCGGGCTGGCAGATCGACTATCTGGAATATCAGCCGGTGAATTCGCTGGTGTTGCCGCGCAAGCTGACCTTGAATAACGGCAGCCGCAGTTTCCGCATCGTGATCGACGAGTGGTCCGGTACGCCGTGATCACGGGAGCCGAACGGGTCTGACGCAGCGCGGCAAAAAATACCTGCAATCGGTCGAAGCGGCGTGCCGCCGCGGCTATAATCCTAAGAACAACTGGGGCGTCGCCAAGTGGTAAGGCAGGAGGTTTTGATCCTCCCATTCGGTGGTTCGAGTCCATCCGCCCCAGCCAATCTCCTTCTGCAGCCGGTGAGTCGGGCGGCATGAGGACGTTGCCAACGCGAAAACCGGGACCGTGTCCCGACACTCTCCCGCATTCGCCCGCCAAGCCCAATCCGATGCCTGACAGTTCAGCCCAGTTGATGTTGTTCAGCGGCAGTGCCAATCCCGCACTCGCGCAGGACATCGCGAACTATCTGCATCTTCCGCTCGGCAAGATGGCGCTCGGTCGGTTCTCCGACGGCGAAGTCCAGATCGAGATTCTCGAAAACGTCCGCGGCAAGGACGTTTTCGTGATCCAGCCAACGCACGCGCCAACCGATCAGCACATCATGGAACTGCTGATGATGCTCGATGCGTTCAAGCGCGCGAGCGCGGGGCGCATCACGGCCGTGGTGCCGTATTTCGGCTATGCCCGTCAGGATCGCCGCCCGCGTTCGGCGCGCGTGCCGATCAGCGCCAAGGTCGTGGCCGACATGATCGGCGAATGCGGCGCGCACCGCGTGCTGACGGTCGACCTGCACGCCGACCAGATCCAGGGCTTCTTCGACATTCCGGTCGACAACGTTTACGCCAGCCCGGTGCTGCTCGGCGACATCTGGCGGCAGAAGTACGAAAACCTGATCGTGGTTTCCCCGGACGTCGGCGGCGTGGTTCGCGCTCGTGCGCTGGCCAAGCAACTCGACGAGGCCGACCTCGCGATCATCGACAAGCGCCGCCCGCGTGCCAACGAATCGCAGGTGATGAACATCATCGGCGACGTCAGCGGCAAGACCTGCGTGCTGATCGATGACCTCGTCGACACCGCCGGCACGCTCGGCAAGGCTGCCGCAGCGCTGAAGGAACACGGCGCGATCAAGGTCGTCGCCTATGTCACGCATCCGGTGCTGTCCGGCCCGGCGATTTCCAACATCCAGAACTCGCAGCTCGACTCGATGGTCTGCACCGACACCATCGTGCTGACGCCGGAAGCGAAGGCCTGCCCGAAGATTCGCCAGTTGTCGATTGCCGGCCTGTTGGCCGAGACCATTCGCCGCGTCAGTGCCGAGGAATCGGTCAGCTCGCTGTACGTGGACTGACGCCCTCGCCTTGCGCCGCGGAGTTTTCGGATGCCGACGCCTGCGCAGATCTTTGCAAAGCTGTCGAAGCAACCGATGGGCCGCCGCTTGTTCACCTGGGCGGTGTGCCGCAAGGCGCCGTACTTCGCCAGCATCCAGCCGCTGGTGCAGGACCTGAAGGTCGGCCGCTGCGAAGTGCGGATGGCCAAGCGCCGCGCCGTGCAGAACCACATCGGCACGGTGCATGCGATCGCCATGTGCAATCTCTGCGAGATGGCGGGCGGGCTGATGATCGATTCCAGTCTGCCAAAGGCCTTGCGCTGGATTCCGAAAGGCATGACCGTGCGCTACCTGCGCAAGGCCGAGACCGATCTCGTGGCCGTGGCCGAATGGACACCCGACCTCGGCGATGACTACAGCGGCGACGTCGTGCTGCCGGTGCGCGTGCGCGACACCGCAGGCACCGTGGTGATGGAAGCCGACATCAGCATGTACGTGTCGCCGAAGCCGGCTGCCGCGCGTTCCACCGCGTCCAAGGCCGTGTCATGAACGGTTAGCCACATTACCGAATGACGCCTCGTGCAGCGCTGAGGCATTATTCGGATTCGATATTTCTGTTACCGGAGCCTCGAATGACCCAGCCCCAGAACCCGCTTGTCCTGACCGACGTCAAGGATCGCGTGATGACCATCCGCCTCAACCGGGCGGACAAGAAGAACGCCCTGACCCAGGACATGTACGTGGCGATGAAGGAAGCGCTCGACGATGCCGCGGCAAACGCCGAGGTTCGCGTGGTCCTGTTCACCGGTGCGCCAAGCGCGTTCTCCAGCGGCAACGACCTCCAGGATTTCCTGAAGCTCGACCACAAGATCGGCGACAACCCCGTCGCTCGCTTCATGAACACGCTGGCGACGTTCGCCAAGCCGGTGGTCGCCGCCGTCAACGGCCCGGCGATCGGCATCGGCGCCACGTTGCTGCTGCATTGCGACCTCGTTTATGTCGGAAGCTCGGCGCGGCTGCAGTTCCCGTTCGTCAACATCGGCATCTGCGCCGAGTTCGCGTCGACCTTCCTGATGCCGCGCTTCATGGGCCACGTGAAGGCCGCAGAACTGCTGATGCTCGGCGAGCCGTTCAGCGCGCAGGTTGCCGTCGACGGCGGCATCGCCAATGCCGTGCTGGCGGATGATCAGGTCGAGGCCCATGCGCTCGAGCGTGCGCTGAAGCTCGCCGCCCAGCCGCCGAATGCCCTGCGCGTGACCAAGATGCTGATGAAGCGCTGGTCCGACAAGGACGTGACCGACGCCATCAAGCTCGAAGCCGATTACTTCGTTCCGATGCTGCGGATGCCGGAAGCGGTGGAAGCGATGACGGCCTTCGTGGCCAAGCGCAAACCGGATTTCTCGAAGTTCCAGTAAGTCGGCGCGCTTCATGGGCACGCCACTGCCGGCTGCGCTGCGCGACAACAAGCGCGAGAACAACAAGCAGGCCAATCGCTCTACCCTGATCGCGGCGGCGCGAAGCTGCTTCATCAGCATGGGCTTCGATGCCGTGACCGTGCGCGACATCGTCCGCGAAAGCGGTCTGTCGCAGGGCACGTTCTACAACTACTTCCCGGACAAAGAAACCTTGTTCCGGGAAATCCTCGACGAGCGGATCAGCGAAATCACCGAGCGCATGCACCAGTTGCGCGAGTCGGCGACCACGCTCGAACAGTTCGTCTATGGCGCCTTCCGCACCCTGTTTGCCAAGATCGTCGAAGAGCCGTGCTTCTTCGAACTGATCTTGCGCAACGAGCACACGGTGCGCGGGCTGTTCAAGGAAAGCGTTGTCGGCATTCCACTGTCGATGCTGAAGGATGATCTGCGCAACGCGATGACGCGCGGCCTGTTCCCGGAGCTCGATGTCGATCTGCTGGCGGCGGCGCTGTATGGCATCGGCTTCGAGATCGGCCGCGTGATCTGCGAGCAGGGCCAGCGCGACCCCGATCAGGCCGCGCAGTTCGCCACACGCCTGTTGACCGAAGGCATCCAGACTTTCGGCCTCAGCGGCATGCGCTCGCGCATGGGGCCGGGCATCGCGCCCGGCATGACCGTGGTCCAGACCTGAGAGCTGTCGAGCCGCCGCTGCGGTTGCGTTCAGTCGCAGCGTTCAAGCAGCACGATGACCTCGTAATGGCGGGTCTGCGGAAACATGTCGAGCACGCGCGCGCGGCGCACCGTGAATGACGGCATCGCGGCGAGATCGCGCGCCAGCGACTCGGCGTTGCAGCTCGAATAGATCACGTGGCGCGTGGCGCTTGCGTGCTCCAGCCGTTCCGCGAGCACCGGCCCGATACCCCGTCGCGGTGGGTTGACGATCACCAGCTGCGCCGTTGTCGACTGTGTCGATGCCCAGACCGCCGCATCGGCACAGACGAACGACAGCGACGCGGCGTCTCCCGGTCCGGCCTGCGCTGCAGCTAGCCGCCCCAGCTCGGCGCTTGCGATGGCTTCGGCTTCGAGCTCGATGCCGGTCACACGTCGGCCTGCACGCGCCGCGTGCAGTGCGAAGCCACCGACACCGCAGTACAGGTCCCAGACCGAGGCCGGCTGCAGTTCGTCGATCCAGTCGCGCGCCTGCCGGTAGAGCGCAGCGGCCACCGCCGTGTTGGTCTGGAAGAAGCTCTGCGGACGAAGATGCAGCAGCACCTCATTGACCGGCAGCAGCAGTCGCGGCTGTGCGCTCAGCAGGATCTCGCGCGGGCCCTCGAGCACCGCCTTGTGCTCCGGCTGCAGATTGGCCGACACCACCTGCAACTGCGGCAAGTCCTCGTACAGCGATGGCAGATGCTTGCGAATGCGGGCGATCGTCGCCTCCGAACGGAGCACAAAGCGCAGCATCAGGCCACCATCCGGGGCCTCGGTCAGCAGCACGAACTTCAGCTCGCCGCGGCGCGTCTGGAGATCGTAAGGATCCAGCGTCGCCCGGCTGATGAAGGCACGAATCGCTGGAAAGCACCGCTGCAACGACGCCGGATACAGCGGACAGTCGCCCAGATCCACGCCGTGACCGGCGGCATCGCGAATGCCGAGGATCGGTGCGGCGGCCGATCCGCTGACCACCATCTTGGCCTTATTGCGGAAGCCGGATTCCTTGCTGGCCACCGGCGGCAGCCAGTCGATCGGAGCATGCGATGCCAGCAGCGCGCGGCAGTGTTCGAGCTTGCCGGCAAGTTGCATCGCATACGGCTGCGCAAGCTCGGAGCACGAGCGGCAGCGACCGGCACGGAAGTGTTCGCAGTTCATCAGCGCTACAGCATGCCAGCGCCGCGATGGCACGGCTCGGCGCGCAACGCGCCGAGACCGTTCAGCCGGCGTCGCGCTGCGACGTCAGCAGACCCGACGGCGTGCGACGGCCGCAGGATCAGCGGGCCAAGGCGGCCTTGGTCGGCGGCGCACCACTGGCCGAGAACGTCGAGGTCGATACCGACTTCGGTTGCAGCGCTTCCAGTTCCAGCCGGCGTCGGACGCGGGCGGCATCGGCGTAACGGGTCAGCGTGCCGTCGGAGTCGAGGAAGATCATGGCGAGTCGGCGGCTGGCCAGCGTGACCTGCATCACCAGACAACGGCCGGCTTCGTTGGTGAACCCGGTCTTCTGCAATTCGATGTTCCAGTTGCCTTCGCTCCGCACCAGCCGGTTGGTGTTGCCGAAGGTCGTCGCGCGACCGCGAACGGCAACCGTGGTTTCGAGGTGCGTGCTGAAGTTGCGGATCATCGGCTGCGCGTAGGCCGCGCTGACCAGACGGCTCAGGTCGCGCGCGGTCGACACGCTCTGGCTCGACAGGCCAGCGGGATCGGCGAACCGGGTCGAGCTCATGCCCAACGCCTTTGCCTTGTCATTCATCGCCGCGATGAATGCCGGACGGCCGCCCGGATAGTGCCGACTGAGCGCCGACGCCGCACGGTTTTCCGACGCCATCAGCGCCAGCAGCAGCATTTCCTCGCGCTTGAGCTTGGTGCCGACCACGAGCCGCGAGTGCGTGCGCTTTTCGGTGTCGACATCATCCACCGTGACTTCAAGCAGTTCATCAAGCGGCGCGTTCGATTCGACCACGACCAGACTCGTCATCAGCTTGGTCAGCGAAGCGATCGGCAGCACGGTATCCGGATTCTTCGCGACGACCGCCTCGCCGGTGTCCTGATCGACCACGAATGCCGCATTCGACTTCAGCGCGAGGTCCTTGTCGAGATTGGCCGGAACGAGTGTCGCCTTCGTGCTCGGCTTGCGCGCACGACGGCTCTTGCCGCGGCTCTTGCCTTTGGACGCCGACACGCGGGACTTGGCAGCGGTTCGTTTCGACGTCGAACGCGCCGATGTGGCCTTGCGCGACGATTCCGGCGCGGTGGCCGTCGTCGCCTTGGTCGATGTCGCGGCGACGGACGCGGCTTCAGCCACTGGCGCGGCACTGATCGCGACGAGCGTGAAGGCGGCCGAGGTCAGCGACCGGGACAGCAGGCGAATCAGTCGCCGAGCGGAAGATTGAGCAATCACGGTGGATTCGGTTCGGACGGTTGATCGATGGGCTCAATCGAAATTTTAGCAAGTTGAGGACCAGAATGGTCTAACTGTCACGTCCGTACATCGCCTGCCCGATCAGATAGTTGCGAAAAGATGTTGGAGCGGCTTCGAATTCCGGCGTCCGATTCCCGTTTGCAAACCTGCACCGCCACGAAAAAGCCCCCGCATCTTGCGATGCGGGGGCTGTTCGAAGCTGTCACAGCGGTGGGCATCGCGCCCGCCGCCCGGGCATCAATGCAGGCGTTCGATGATCGTCGCCACGCCCTGACCCATGCCGATGCACATCGTCGCCAGGCCATAGCGACCCTGCTTCTCGTTCAGCACATGCGCCAGCGCGCCGGTGATGCGGGCACCGGAGCAGCCCAGCGGGTGGCCGAGCGCGATCGCGCCGCCCTTCAGGTTCACGCGGTCCATGCGGTCGAGGATCTTCAGTTCCGTCATCACCGCCAGCGCCTGCGCGGCGAAGGCTTCGTTGAGCTCGAAGTAGTCGATGTCGGCCA
>FRDC01004255.1_pt2 | contig 46697 bp, 73 predicted proteins | sample 1106171 | NCBI WGS metagenome assembly FRDC01 (sample SAMEA3930566, study PRJEB13176) | freshwater metagenome | biome: Drinking water system; feature: drinking water; material: water | place: Singapore | collected 2014-12-20 | reverse complement strand
AACCGCGGATCAATGCCAAGCTTACTTCCATGGCTGTGTGTTCGTGGTCTCAACCGGCAAGATGCGCACGCCAGATAACCGCATGCTAGGGCCGTCCGAATTCAATGTGCTCTATGGCGGCAAGCGTTGGATCATTGATAGCACTGGCAAATGCACCGATGAAGCCTGGAAAGCTGCAACGCGTTCCACACTATGGCGCGTGCCGAGCTATGATCATTTGCGCTTCATCCCATCCGAAAATTGGGGTGCTACTATTGTTGACGCGTTAGGGCGTGAAGGGCTCAACATTTATTATCCGATCAAGCCGCAAGCTGAGCGCGGCGACGTTACGCCATTCTTGCAGCATATCGCGCTGTTGCTGCCTAATCCGGATGATCAACGCATATTGATTGAGTATATGGCGCACAACGTCAAATATCCAGGTTTCAAAATTCCATGGGCGCCGGTCATTCAATCGGGGCAAGGCGCCGGCAAGAGCATCCTTAAAGAGATTATGCGTTGGGCGGTTGGTGGGCTTTACATGCACAATCCGAACGCCAAAGAGCTATGCGAAAGTGGCAGTAAATTTAACGCTTGGATGCTGCACAAGTTATTTATCTGTGTCGATGAAATCAAGGTTGACGAACGGCGCGAGTTGGTTGAAGTGCTCAAACCAATGATTTCCGATAAATATATTGAAATGCAACAAAAAGGCGTTGACCAGCGAGTGGAAGATAATTTCGCCAATTGGATGTTCTTCACCAACTTTAAGGATGCGGTGCCAGTCGATAAGGATAGCCGGCGATTTGCGATTTTCTACAGTGCGATACAGAGCAAGGATGATCTATTGCGGCGTAACATGGGCGAGGGTTATTTCAATTGGTTGTGGTCGTGGATCGAAACAGGCGGGTATCGCTACGTTACGCAATGGTTGCTAGATTATCCGATTGAGCGCGGCGCGATACCGATGCGCTCGCCCTGGACTAGCAGCATGAATGAGGCGTTCAAACAGACGCGCTCGCCGTTGGAAAAGCTCATTGCCGAGGCGGTTGACGACAAGCTAACGGGCTTCCGCGGCGGCTATGTGAGCGTTGCGGCGGTGCTGTCCCGAGCTAAGCAGGTTGGTCAAATGCGCATGCCGAGCGCAAAGCAGGTGGGAATGATCCTAGACGCGATGGGTTATCGGCATCTCGGACGTGCGGTCAATATGGTGTTCCAAGAGGATAACAACAGCCGGCCGGATATCTATGCCGAAGCTGATAAGGTGCTGGCAGTTGAGGGTTACGCGGCAGCTCAGGGATATAAATAAATGACACCACCGACACCGTGGAAAGTGATGACAGATAGCTTTGGCAGCTACATTGTGGACGCGAACGGAAAGCGCGTGATTTTAGATGATGCCGATATTACGCTGTTGCAATTGATCGTTAGCGCGGTGAACGCAAAAGGGCCGCACTAGGCGGCCCCGGTTATCATCAGTCTGCGTTATCTCGCAATTCGTGGTTCTCGCGAAATTCTTCGGTGGTCATACCGTTTTGATATTGACCGACAAGCCCGGTTTTATGACCGACTTCGATTAGCCAATTGAGAAAGCGCGGCTCGGCGCTCTTGGCTTGGGCAAAATGCATTGCATCACGGCTGCTAGAGAACTTCGCGACATGTTTTCCGTATTTAACCGTAAAATGAGTGCGGCTTGATGCCATTGCAATGTGCTCCCCGGTGTATCGTTGCGTGTGATTAATTGTATAATTGATTTGCTATTGCGTGAGGGTCCGTAAGGCTGCCTCAGCTTTACGTTGATTGATGTTCCGCAAGCAACGGCCGGTCCATACGATTAAACTGCCGTTTTCACGATGTCGAAGCAGTGCCCCGCGCTCATAGTCGCGTTCCACGCCGGCCCCGATCTCGGCATAGGCCACGTGGTCGTAGCCGGCCGGGATACCGTCCCATAGCTGCGGGTCGCACCACGCCAACGGCATGTCTGGCGCCTCGTCTTCGTGGTTGCTGACTAGGCGCTTGGTCCACGCATCGAGCGGCCAAGCGGTGATACGGCTGCGGCTGGGGTGATTGGTCATGGATATCTCCCTGATATTAGCGCTTCGCATCGAGCATCAGGCAGCGCAGCGCCGGCTCAAGAGCCTTGGTAGTCATTCCCGCTGGGCAGTGCTGAGAAGCAAGGCAAGTCGCCGTGAGGCGGGCAAGCATTTCATTGGCAACGTCGGCCGGCTCGGTCATCCACTCAATGCGCGGGACAGCATCATGAGCTGCCGCAATCAACTCCGGGGCGACGGGCTTACCGGGCATCATCTTTGCAATGTTGCGCTCGATGTTGGCGGCGATTTGCTTGGCGTGGTTGATGTAGGCCATTTCGTTTCTCTGCCCCTGATTTCCGCGAGGCGCCGGTATCGCGTTTGCGATGATTAATTGTATAATTGATTTGCTATTGCATTGTCCAATAAAAAAATAGCCGCCCATTGTTGAGCGGCTTTGATTGCCTCGGAAGCGGCAATGATTAATCAATTATTCCGCCAGCGTCCATGTCTAGCATTATTTCGTGTATCGGCTTTCTGATTTCTTGGCGAATAGGCTCAGGGTTTGATGCTAGTGCCTGTAATTCCCAATCTGTCATGCTGCTCAGTTGGTTGATAGTTTCCTTCTCTGCCTGAGCTTTTTTTAGCTTGACGCGCTCTGTTAGAATTCTTTTCGCCAACTCTGATATGCTTGCCATCTTGCCGCCTTCCGTTAGCCTTTCCGACAGTATCGCGGTAACGGCACGCGTCCGCAATAGCATTTGCCCGTCAACGCCACACCATGGGCAATAGTGCGCGTGCTTCCTCGGCAAGCATGCGAGCCTCGCTAGCGGCGCGTGCCAGTGCGCGAGCTGCCGGGTGGTAGCCCATATCCCGCGCGAAGCAATCCAACCACGCCTTGCGCTTGCGGTGCTCCCGTCGCTTGGCTGCGGCGTCCATAAGCTGCTGTTGCTGCTCACGGGTGAGCTGTGGGCGGTTGGACCGGACAGACGGGCGCCGTGGGCGGAATCGTGGGCCGTCTGACATGGTACGGCGAGGAACCATGTATTCCAGGCCGGCGCCGAGCGGCACCATCTGTGACAGCCCTAGCGCCATCGCTTGCAGTGCTGAGCGCATGTCAAAACCCCACGCTCGGCAGTGCGTCATAGGTCACCGGCTTGCCGTTCAGGCGATCGGCGCAATTTTGAGCCAAGCGCTCGCTGCGCATGGGTGCACCATGGCGCTTGCCGTCTGGCGTGACGACAACCCAAGTTTTCGTGCCGGCCGGCAATGAGACGCGAGACACCGCACAAAAAAACGGTTTGGTGAGTGTAATGGTTCGGACGGTAAACATGTTAGGTGTTTGCTCCAATTTCATATCTCAGCAAGGCAACAAGTGACATACGCGCGACTTCCGCCGCATATTGCGCATTCTCTTGGTAGTTAGCAGCGGCGCGATAATGACGCTTCTCAATTGACGCACGCGCTTTAGCAGCATACTCGGCAGCTACGTGCTGCCAGCGAATGGCAGTGTTATAGTGGTGCTCGGGAGTGTGATAATAGCGAATAATAGCGGTCATTTCAATTGCTCTAATAAATCCATGTGTTGCCGCGCTCGCAATGATGCGCGGCAGCTTGCTTGTTGGTGCCAAATGGCTAGGTCGGGACGCTTATCTAAAAGACAACGTGCAATGAAACTATCATACTGTGAAATATTTTGCCAGACGGCAGCGATTTTGAGTATTTGGTCGCGTAGTTCGTCCATATGTGGCGGCTCAACTAGTGCTTGTATTGCTGTTGCAATTACTCGCTCATAGCGCTTTCAATGCTGGCAATCGAATTGTTCAACTCGTCAACGGCGCTATCAAGCTCGTTAATGATTTCGCTGATGCGTTCCCCGCGTTCGCTCGATTGCAAGCTTTCCGGCATATTGTCATATGCCTCTTGCTCTTCATCGCGGACGGTTTCAAGCCGGCTAACGAGTTCATTCATCGCGCTTGTGATTTCGTCCAGTTCCTTACGGCGTGCTTTATTCATCTGTGGTGTGCTCCCCGGTGGTGGTGGGCGGCCCTTGCGAGCCGCCCGGTTGGCTTATTTGTCCGCTTCAACGGCGACAACGTTACTCACGTCACCGCGCGCCCAATATTCGAGCCGATACGCAACCAGCTCCGGCCGGCCGACGCATGAGCCAAGCTTCCACTTATTGCCGGTGTGTTCGTTCTTATAGAGAATGGCGTGAGTATAAGTGCGCGTCTTGCTGCTGCGGGTATGTTTGGTGCCGTCTGGTGCGGTGAAAGTGAACTTAGCCATGTCATTGCTCCCCGTTGTATGTGTAATTGTATAAGTGATTTGCGGAGCAATGACAATAATTATTGTGTTAATTGCAATTAATTATTTTACTAATTGGTTCGTGTTATTGCAAATGCATTACAACGTGTGGTTGGCCGCCGCATCATCATACTTTTCACACGCCTCGATAATTCGGTCACGCAACACCGATCTATCAATGATCTCAGGGCGGGCACTGCTGCGGATAATGCACCAACTATAGCGATGGCTGCCCGCGAGAAATGCACGGGTGAGAATATACGTGCCGCCGATGGGTGCGAATACCCGATAAACACGGCGTCCCGGCTCAGAGCTGATGAGTGTGACAATCATAGCTGCAACTCTGTGGCGTATGTCTCGCACGATTTGACTATGTATAGCCACAACGGCGAGAAATCGATTAGCGTTATCCCGCGATCGTTGACAATGCGCCACTCGTCGCGAACGAAACGATGGGTTACCTTATAAACCCGGCCGTTATCGGACGTGGCTTGATAGACGCGGCGTCCTAGCTCGCGCTCAATGAGTTTGATTTGCATAATATATCCATGTTAATATAAACGCGCGCACTATTCGCCTTCTTTTTCACCTTTGATCGCCGGCCCGTTAATTAATCGAATATCGGCAATGGCGAATTCGCCGCGGTCACCGCTACCCGGTGCACCACCACCAGCGCCGTAAATAGTCACGGTTGGGCCAATATCGGCGAGCTTGTTTGTTGTCTTGTATGCAAGTAGCTCTTGATTGATCAATTCTGCGGCTTCTCGCGCTGCGGTTTTAATGTCGTCTTCGTTGCTTCTAGCAGCAATGCCTTCAAATCGACTGCGTAGCTCAATCAGTAGCTCTAGCTGTGTCATAGCGCGACCTCCTATAAGTCAGCACCCGCCTAGCATACTCGCCGAGCACCGGCCGGTCATAGTTGTGGGGCGGCTCGGATGGGTCGCCGAGCTGTTGCGCGTCGCCGTAGCGGCTGGCGGGTGGCGCCGGCATGCCTCGGCGACTGTCGTACCAGACGGGCCGCCTGTGTGTGCTGTGGGTGGCTATGGCTGTCATGGGCTAGCGGTCCCTAATCCAGCGCTCGCCGTCGTATGTGTAGGTAATACCGCGACGGCTTACGACGTGGATAATTGTGTTGCGGCGGGTGATGCCGCGGGAATTGTACCATTGGACCGCGGCTTGCTTTGCCTCGGCGAATGAGCGCGCAACGTCGTTCTTGCGCAGTCTCGCCGCAATATCGTGACCAAACCAATAATTATCGGTCGCTCGCATTGTTAGCAGATCCCCTAATCTCGATGAGTGCTTGCAGCATGTCATCAGATATGTGTTCAGCTTTAGCGTGGCGTGTCATCCAATCGCCGATCATGCGGATGCGTCGCATTTTCATTACTTCTTTATATTGCGCTTCGCGCTCGGGTGTTACGGCTTTAATATAGCCGCGGGAGTATCCATCGCCGGTTTGATACGCTGTGCCGTAGCTGCTTGGACGATAGCGGCGCCCGTTTACGATTAAATGGCCCGTCTTATAAATCTTCTCGATTGTCGCGATGCTTGATGGTTCGCGAGAATTAGCGCCGTACACATATACCTTTTGCCCAATGTGCCAATTGTCAGACATGCAGTATGCTCCAATAATGTGATTGAGCCGGCGTCAATGGCTTGCTCAGGGCTACGGACGCCGGCTCACCCCTAGCGGCTAGGGGATTTGGTTATTCAGTCGGTCCGACATTTCCCGGTTATTGTCAATATGTTCAGCAAGGGCTGTCAGATATCGCTGGATATCAGCAATGCTTCCCGCAAGGCGATTGAAGCTCTGTAGCGTATTGAGAAGACTACTCACCGTATGATCTGACGGCTTCATTAACCGATCGTAAGTAACTTCGTTGCTGATTGAAAGAACTAACGTTTCCGCTTTATCGGCCAAGTCTGCTAGCTCTTTCGCAGTGATCTTTTCGACTGGTTTACGTGCCATGTGTATTAGTCTCCAATGTTAGCTGTGGTCCCGGCATTTGCAGTTATCGTTGCGTCCGATCTTTTGTAGTGCTTTGAATATATCGCGGCGCACTTGTTCGTCAGACTTGCTGAACAGATCAGCGACAAGAGCCGCGGTTACAGATTGCGGATCACCATTAGAAACCCATTCGGTATCATCGTTCTCAACCATCCATTGGATTGCTTGGCGATAGCTGGCCATGTGTTAGTGCTCCAATATTAGCTGTATCAGTCCACACACTCAACATGCCTATGTGGCTCGATAGCGGCTAACGCTTCGTCCAACGTTGCGAATTCGCCGACAATTGGCGGTCGCTTGCCGGCTCGCACGTCTGCATCAGTAATGCGGTCTGCATCGCGAACGCGATAGCGCGTATCAGCGAAGCGGCGCGGTTGTGCGATGCTGCAAGGCGTCCAATCTGGATTAGCCACATAGCAGCGCACACTATAGATCATGAAGCGCGATAGAAACCCGTCCGGTTTCATGCACTCCAATTCGGAGCCGGCAACCATATATGCCGGATCGCGGGAATGAATGACTGTGCGCCAATTGCTCATCGCGGGCACTCCTGAGCAACCTTGCGAGCGCAAGCGGCCATGTACTGGCCAAGCGGATTGTTGCGGTAAGTCGCTTCCGCGATAAGCGCGCGAACCGGCATATTCACCTTAGCGGCACTGTGCTCGAAAAGAGCAGGCAGCACGTGTGCCTCGTTCGGCTTAATGCCAAAACGAGCGGCGAAGATGACATATTCGGCTGCGTTGGACATTGCGCGTGCTCCCCGGTTGCGCGTTGTGTGTATTATTATTTATGTGATTTGCTGGTGATTTGCAATAGTTAAAGTGTTAATTGCAATTAATTAGTTTGCCGACATGTTGCAATTATTTGTATTGCGAGCGGTGAGCATGGGTCTAAGCGGCGGCCAATGCCATCGAGCACGAACCACTCGCCGGTTTCGCGGTTGTGCCTAACGTTGTATGTGCCGATTATGGCACCCGAGCGCGAGCCGGCCGGGCACTGGACAATGTGAGCTGTAAAAGCAAGCCAAGTTGGTGTCTGGCGGTCTAGCTGAGCCGGCATTTGTTAACCCTCTGAATTGTCTGCGAAAATTAGTTTCACGTGAAATCTTATGCTTTTGTTGTGTTATTTCATAATGTTAGGTCGCTTTAGGTGGGTGGCACGTGCGATCTTCCCGGCTTGCGAGGCTGCCGCGCGGGTGTCTCACGGTAACCATTCAAAGAAGTGCCCGCCGACCGTTTGATAGCCCGGCTTCCGGTTCAAGTGCTTGGACATGTTGCCATGGTTGGCGCCGTTGGCGCGGGCCGCTTCGCGGGCGCTGGCGTACACTGTCCCATCGCCGCGCCGGACGCGCCGGCCGGGTATGACCGGGTTGGTATCGGCAATGGCTGCGGCAGCGCTTGGCGTCTCATGATGCAAGCGCGAAGCGTAATTCTTCGCCTCGTGAATGTCGCCAGTGAGCAGCTTAATGGTGATGCGAGGGTTGCCGTCTTGCTCAATGAGTTGGCGCAATGGTGGATTTTTGCGGGTGTCGCTTAGTGACCAAACATCGGACGCGAGCGCTATGCCAATCCAAACGGCACCCTCAAATTGCGTAATGTGTAGCGTATAGACGGCAATTAATTTATCCGCTGGTATGTTCAATGGGATTATCATCCGGAAGCTCATATTCAAATGTCATGTCTCGCACTGTCGCATAGCCTGAGCGGCGTGATAGATGACTGCTCATTGTCGGCGCTGCGACGCCCGCCCATTCTGCGGCAGCATTCACACTATCAAATACCATATTGTTTTGCACGCACTTAACGGGCTTCTTTTTCGATCGATACGCAATTCCGTATTGATTGAGCAATGGGCGTTGCTCACGAATGATTGCCGCGGCTGCCGCGCGTGCTTCATTCTGCGTCCGGTGTGACGAAAAAACCTCAATGAGCATGAACTGTGTCGATAGCAAATGCTCGCGCACCTTGGGATTTGATGTTGCGTCCGGCAGCACCATGAGATGGCGGGCGTCGGCGATCCCGACATACCGAAGCTTGGTCCCGGTCCCGTCTTCGGTCGAAATTCCATAGACGTACCACGCATTTACATAGTGTCTGGTGTTGAGCACAAATTTGAACGGTACAGGTAAAGCGCTTTCCATCGTGTTCCCCTTTGGTTGGTTATGTTGTGTTAGATATATGATTTGTCGTGTTGTGTAGAGTGATTTTGTAATTTTGTTGGTTGGATGGGTTGGCTTGGATGGGTCACACCATACAACGGGGGTGCTGTGTTGTAATACTATAAATATTCTCTATATAGATGACCCTTTGTCTTATATATATCATTATGTAACTACCATAAAATACCACATTATAAATGTACCTAACATTACAATGCTTAACAAAGCCTCTTCCAGCCTATGAAGTGGAAGTGCCTTACAACACAACGCCCCCGTTGTATGGTGTGAATCCAGATAATAAAAATCCCCGTCCGAAATTATCGAACGGGGCCAACAAAATCAGTTGATGCGATATTTTTTGATGATCTTATCGAACGCCTTGATCGTTGATCGCTCGTGCGGAAATTCTTCAGCGAATGATGATCGCAGCTCAACAGCCGTCCGGCCTAGTAGGATGAACCATTCGCGATCATCGTCCGGTTGAGACGGCATCTCGCGCTTGATTGCAGTCAGCAATGCTTGATTGACCATTATTCTTCCCCGGTTTGAAATACTAACCATGTGGTTAGATTGTGGTGATTTGCGCACAAATGCAATAGTTGTTAGAATGCGATATGCAAATGGTCCTAATTGACAGCGCGTATGCTAATTTGACGCCAGTTGAACGCATGTTTTGCGACAAGGTTGTGCGCAGCATGTGTGTTCAAGCGGCGCGTGAGCGCGTGCGCCCGCAAGATTTGATACGCCGGCCGATTGATCCGCGCTCATTGGGTGAAGATGGCTCCGAGCTGCTGAAGCGCCCGCTTGTCCAGGCTGCTATTAGCGAAAAGGTGCATGAAGTTGGCAGCATCGGCGCTATTACGCTCGATGGCGTCATGACCGAGCTATGGTCAATCATCCATAGCAATTTAGATGATGCCATTGTGAAGCATCCGGACGGTTGGGTTGATTGGCAGCTCGATAAATTATCGCGTGAACAGATGGGCGCTTTTAGCAGCTTGCAGATTGAGCACTTCCCCGATGGTAAGCGCAAAATCAAAGCAACGCTGTGGAACAAGCTCGATGCGATCAAAGAGTGGCGCGAGCTGCAAAAGGAATTGCCGCCCACCAGCCCGTTGCGTTCGCTAGACCCAAGTAAATCGGGGCAGTCGCCGAGCTTGCCGGCTAAGCTCGCGGAAAATGAAGCCGCCGAGCAATATGCTCAGCGGCTTCGCGAGTTGGCGTCTTAACTCATTGCTTGAATATGCAATATCGTGGCGTCGGGAAACGTGTTGAACAAATCGAGCCCGGCTTGCTTGTGCGTCGTCGCGCTCACCAAGTCGTAATACATAGCGTTGTCTAAGATGTATGTGATCACGAATTGCTTCATTGTTTAATCCCTCGTGTTTCAATGTTTGTAAGATTGCGGCTAAATGATTGATATTTCATTAACGCTATTTAATTGGCGCGACCACGTTCAACACAACGTTGTTGAGCCATGGGTGCCGCATGCGTTGATGCATGAGCAATGGCCGCCGAATTATCTTGGTGTGTATGCTTTCCGCCACAAGATGATTGATGAGTTGTGTAACGATCCGATCGCGTTGGCATCGGCTAAGGCGTACTACTCGACGCGTCCGGCTGAGTTCATCCAACATTGGATGGATACTTATGATCCGCGTAAGAAATCCAATCGTTGGATGCCATTTGTATTTTTTAAGCGACAGTATGAGTTTATCGAGTTCTTGCATGAAAGCGCCGAGCTTGGCGAGAACGCGCTAATTGAGAAGTGCCGCGACGTTGGCCTAACATGGCTCGCGTGTGCTTACAGTGTGTGGCGCTGGTTGTTTGTCTCTAATGACGCGATTGGATGGGGCAGCCGCAAACAAGAGCTAGTCGATAAGCTCGGCGACTTGGACAGCATCTTTGAAAAGATGCGCAAGCTAATCGATCGCTTGCCGTTCTTTTGGTTGCCTCGCAGCTTCGATTATCGCAAGCACGCCACATTTATGAAGTTGGTCAATCCAGATAACGGGAGCGTGATTAGCGGTGAAGCCGGCGACAACATCGGCCGCGGTGGTCGAAAGGCAATGTTCTTTAAGGATGAAAGCGCGCACTACGAACGCGCCGAATTAATTGAAGCTGCACTTGGTGATAACACCAACGTTCAAGTCGATATTAGTTCGGTGAATGGCACCGGCAACGTCTTTCATCGTCGCCGTAAAGAAGGGTTAGATTGGGCGCCTGGACGCAAGCTAGAGCCGGGTTATACGCGCGTTTTTGTGTTTGATTGGCGCGACCATCCGGGTAAGACACAAGAATGGTATGACCAACGCAAAGCGAAATATGTGCGCGAGGGTATGGCGCATATTTTCGCGCAAGAGGTTGATCGTGATTACTCGGGAGCCGTGACCAACCGGGTTATTCCGCGTGAATGGCTTGACGCTTGCATTGATGCCCATCTCGTTATTCCGTATCTCATGCGGCGCCCCGAGGATATCCCGCGGACGTGGCGGGCCGGGCTGGACGTGGCAGACGAAGGGCTTGACCGCAACGCGCTGGCCACCGGGCAATGGATCATCTGGCGCACCGCCGAGGAATGGGGCGAGCGCGACCCTGGATTGACCGCACGACGGGCTATCGAAGGCGTCCGGGGCCTTGGGCATATCCGGGTGCAATATGACGGAATTGGCGTCGGCGCGGGCGTCAAAACAGAGTATAATCGGCTCACGACTGAGCGCGATCATAATGGACAATTGTTCCTCGATCCGAACGTTATCGCCTTTGTGCCGTGGAATGCTGGTGCAAAGGTGCAAAATCCATATGCTCGAATTGTTTCGGATGATGAAGAAAGCCTAACGAACGAAGCGATGTTCGGCAATTTGAAGGCGCAAGCATGGTGGTCCATGCGCACTCGTGTTTATAAGACGTGGCACGCCGTCAAGCATGGCGCGGTGTATAGAGATGATGAATTGATCAGTTTTGATAGCAAGATGCCTTTGCTTTATAAGGTGCTTGAAGAGCTATCACAAGCGACAAAGAAATCTAACGGTGCGTTGAAAATGATCATTGAGAAGACACCCGACGGCACAGTTAGCCCGAATATTGCTGATGCTGGCGTTATGATGTTTTTCCCGATCGAAGAGAACAGCGGGCCACTCATTGGCTCATATGGGGGCGCACTTGCAGCATAATGATACGCTATTTGGTGACTTGCCACGTATCAAATCATCTAACCGGCTTGATCATCGCGAGGAATTAGAAGCGGCCGAAGATATCATATTTAACGAGCGCCACGTGCCCGCGCCGAGTAAGCAATATATCGAGCGCGCAATTCAATTGCTTGAAGATTACAAGCGCCGTATTTGGGGATAATTGACAATGCAAGCACGCGATCCGGTTGACTGCCGCTCGGCAGATAGTGCGTATATGTTGGCATATTGGGATTTGACGGACACGCTCATTGACGGCGCCGAGGCTATGCGCCTCGCTGGCACCAAGTATTTGCCGCGGTTTGCAGGTGAAGCGGATACGGAATATGATTTCCGCGTGCGCATGAGCAAATTCACAAACGTGTATCGTGATATCGTGGAAGCGCTCGCATCTAAGCCGTTCGAAGAGCCTATTTCGTTTCCCGATCGGCCGGGTAAGAAAAACGTTATTCCGACAGAGATTGAAGATTTTATTAAAGACGTTGATGGCGGTGGTTCAGACTTGAACATGTTTGCCGGCGCAACGTTCTTCAATGGCATCAACAGCGCGATTGATTGGATATTCGTTGATTATCCGGCTGTTGACCGCTCGCAGATTGTGACGCTTGCTGATGCTCAGGCGGCGGGTATTCGTCCGTTTTGGTCACATATCCTCGCACGCAACATGCTTGAAGTGCGCTCGTCTGTCGTGTCGGGTGAAGAGCAGCTTCTATATGTGCGCATCTATGAGCCCGGCGCACCCGATCACGTGCGCATCATTCGCAAGGTGGGCGATCTAATCGTGTGGTTTTTGTTGCAAAAGACGAATGACGGCGAGCACACACCTAAAGCCGAATGGTTGTGGACGCCAGCCGGTAGGGATGAAAAGACGCGATATATTGAGGTTGGCCGCGGCACGTTTTCTATTCCGGTCATTCCGGTTGTGGCGTTTTGGACGGGTCGGCGAAATGGTCGCTCGTGGCGCTTCTGGCCAGCAATGCGCGATGCAGCGGATTTGCAAGTTGAGCTGTACCAAGAGGAAAGCGGGCTTAAATTCGCCGCTACAATGACGGCGTTTCCGATGCTCGCCGGCAACGGCGTCCGTCCCGAGTTGGGACCGGATAAGCAGCCAAAGCGGCTCGCAGTCGGTCCAAACCGTGTCATTTACGGGCCGCCCGATGCCAACGGCACTGTCCCGAATTGGGCATATGTTGAGCCGGCCGCAACAAGTTTGAATTTTCTTGCTCAGCGGGTTAAAGACACCATCGCGAATTTGCGCGAGCTTGGGCGGCAACCGCTCACCGCGCAATCTGGTAATCTAACTGTGATTACGACGGCTGTTGCAGCCGGTAAGAGTAAGTCAGCAGTTGGCGCATGGGCCAAAATGCTTGAAGTATCGATTAATTCGGCGCTGGCGATTACGTGCATGTATTATGGAATTAGCGAGGAAACATATAAGCCTGATACGCATGTATATGATGATTTCGACGACTTTGACGCATCGGGCAAGGATTTGGATGCGCTAGACAAGGCGCGTGCGCGTCGCGACGTTTCGCAAAAAACGTATTGGAAGGAATTGCAGCGTAGGCGTGTGTTGAGTGATGATTTTGATCCGGAAGCCGAAACGCAGGAATTGCTCAATGAAGTGCCTGCGGACAATGGGGAAACCGTATAATGGATAAAAGTATATTCACGCAAGAATTTAAGATCGTGCCGGGTAAAGACGGCAGTTTTATTGTGATGTTGCAGGATAGTTCTCACACTATTGGAAGCGTTTGGGGATTTAGTAATGTTGATGATTTGATTGCTTGGCTGCAAAAGCAGTCAAAGCAATTGGTTTGATGAATTATAAACTCAGGGGAAACCGTATAATGCCGTGGAAAATGGACGATAAAGGTGCGCTTGTGTTGAGTGATGGTCATCCGATTTGGATCGGTGATGACAATAAGGAAATGACAGTCAAGGGTGATACGATTCAGCGCCTTAACGGTGAGGCGAAATCGCATCGTGAGGCTAAGGAAGCTGCCGAGGCTAAGCTACAGGCGTTTGCCGGTCTCGATGCGACGGACGTTCGCAACAAGCTTGAAAAGTACAAAGACGTTGATCTGAACAAACTCGTGGCGGCCGGCAAGCTCGATGAAGTGCGAGCGGAAGTGACGAAGCAAGCCGGTGAGAAGATCAAAGCGGCCGAGACTGAGCGCGACAGTATGCGCAGCAAACTCGATAATATGCTGCTCATGTCCGCGTTCAAGGATAGCCGGTTTATGACCGATCGTGTTGTCATTCCGGCTGAAATGATGCTCGGCACGTTCGGCAAGTATTTCAAGGTTGAGAACGATACGATTGTGCCGTATGGTAAGGATGGTTCAAAGCTGCCGAGCAGCAAGAATTTGGGCGAAGTCGCTTCGTTCGATGAAGCGCTTGAAATCCATGTTGAAGCCTATCCGCACAAGCAAAGCATTTTGCGCGCTCCAAATGCGACTGGTTCGGGAAATGACGGCGGTGGTGGCCACCGTCCAGGCAGCAAATATATGAAGCGCAGCGAGTTTGACGGGCTGCCGGCAGTTAAGCGTGCCGAAGTCGCGGCACAAATGGCAAAAGGCGAAGTTACCATTACTGATTAAACGATAAGGGGCCGGGGAGCTTTGCAGCTAGTCCCGGCCCCATCTATTGCCGCCCGGCTCACAGAGAAGCCGATTTGATGCTTGGCCATCCGACTGATTTGTGAATGACGGTTCCAAGCGTCAATCTTTTGTCAGTCCTTTATGCGGTTGATCATCCAATTAATCGATACTAACGCGGAAGTCAACTAATTATTTAAGTGAACCGACAACTGGTGCAACTCGCACGCATTGCCACGTCATGACGCTGCCGCTGTTGCGCCAATCGCCATTGGTTAGATTATTTTTGATATGCTGCTCATGCCAGCGCTGCCCTTCGTCAAGGCATTCAGTAATGTACGCATGAGGCTTGCGGATTTCGAGATTGAGCCACGATCCTTGCGGTGGGAATTTAAGAATTGTAGCAACAAGAATGTAATTGATATCCATCGCGTGATTGATCCTGAGTAATTGCAATGAGTTGACAATAGCATGAGTGCAGAAACTAACCAAGTGGTTAGTTAAATTGCGTTGACAACTCAGGCGTGTAAGTGTATGGGATGGTGATATTTTAGATCGGCCGACGCGTGCGGATGCTGCCGAGGCTGATTAGGGTGTTATCCGGTGGATGCCGGCGCTAATTCCCGAGCCTAAAACGTGATTGATCGTTGCCGCGGCGGATGCCGACGCAATTGCTCGCACGCTTCCTATTTTCAACCAAATCGATAGGTGCAATCATGCTGCTGGTGCGCAAGCATCCCAAGCGCGCTATGAAGGCTGTTAAGGCGCCCTATGTCGGGCACCTTGCCGCATACGCGAACACTCTCACCCGCCTTATTCCCGATCTTTACGCCGGTCTTGACGTGGTTTCGCGCGAGCTGGTGGGCTATATCCCGAGCGTGTCGCGAGATAGCACCGCCGAGCGTGCGGCCGTTGGACAGGCTATTGTCTGGCACGTGATGCCCAATCAATCGGCGTTCAACATCACGCCTGCGATGGCTACTCCCGAGCCGGCAGACAAGACGGTCGGCAACGCCACGATGACGATTAGCAAGGCGCGCGGCGTCGAGTTCGGTTGGACCGGTGAAGAGCAGCGCGGGCTTAACACTGGCGCGGGTTATCTGTCGGTCCAAGCTAGTTGGTTCGCTCAGGCCGTGCGCACGCTGTGCAATGAGATTGAGGCTGACCTTGGCGCTGTGGCTGCGTTGAAGGCGTCGCGGGCTTACGGTGCGGTTAACACCATTCCGTTTGCGACCAACTTCGCCGAGACTGCTCAGGTTCGCAAAATTCTTGACGATAACGGCGCGCCGGCTTCGGAGCGTGCGCTTATCATCGATACCACGGCGGGTGCCAATCTTCGCACGCTCGGCAACGTGACTAAAGTCAACGAAGCCGGGTCGTCGATGGGGCTTCGCGATGGTGAGCTGCTGAACGTGCACGGCTTCTCGATCAAAGAGAGCGCGGGCGTGAAGCGGCACACGAAAGGCACGGCCGCGTCCGCGACGACTGATAATGCGGGCTATGCTGTGGGTTCAACCGTCATTGCGCTTGCTTCGGCAGGCTCGGGTACGATCCTTGAAGGCGACGTGATCACGTTTGACGGCGACACTAATAAATATGTTGTGGCCAGCGGCGATAATCAGACCTCGAACGGTGGCAGCATCACGATTGCAGCTCCCGGCCTTCGTGTGGCCATTCCGGGCTCGGCAACCAATATCACGGTCATTGGGACCGGCGCTCGTATGACGGCGTTCCCACGGTCGGCCGTGAAGCTCGCCACCCGTGCCCCCGCGCTGCCGGTTGAGGGTGACAGTGCAATCGACCGCATGATGCTGGTTGATCCGCGCTCGGGTCTCGCCTTCGAAGTGTCGCTCTATGCCGGCTATCGCAAGATCAGGTCGGAAGTGGCGATTGCTTGGGGTTATGAGGTAGCCAAGTCTGAGCACGTGGCAATCCTGCTCGGCGGCTAATATTTGCCTGCTCGTGTTTCCCCGGACTAGGGCTTGGCGTGCTATCATGGCACTAACCAAGCCCTTTTTCATATTTATTATTGGAGACTTAATCCAATGGGCACTTATAAGCTTGAACGTTTCCGCAAGTATCGCGTCCAAGCTAATTCGTTTGGCATTGCGCAAATTTGGTGGATTAAAGCAGGCATGCAAGACGTGATGGGGCCAGCTATTAGCCCTAATGATGATTTCGTACTTGGTCCGTATTTTGACGATGCTGCTATGCGCATCGAGACGACGCAAGGCGTTGTCACTGTCACACGTGTTGAGGCAACGTCGCCAATTCCAATTCCGATGAATGATGTTGCCGAATTGTCTGGGCACGGGCAGCCCGACAATGGTCAAAATGCTCGTATTACGATCAATCCGAGCGGCAATGATAATGCCGCTTTGTTTGTCGCTGCGAAGCCGGGTGTTTATGGTAATCGCATCAGCGTTGAATATTCTGCTGCTGTCGGTGCAACTGCTGAATTTAGCATTGTTACCAACGGTTTTGATATTGTCGTGAACCTTGCTAAAAGCGGTGGTAACATTACGACAACCGCGACAGATATTGCCGATGCGTTTAATAACCATCCTCTTGTGTCGGTCGCGATCGATGGCGATGCGGATAGTGGCAACGACGGTTCGGGCGTTGTTACGGCTATGCCTCGCGTGTATCTCGCCGAGGGTTTGAACGGTACAGGTCAATATGTTGCCGGTCGCGGCTCGCGTTATACCGATCTTGATAGCGGATTGCCATATGTCAACATTGGTACAGCCGAAATACCGAATTGAATCGATATATTGATTAACGATTGATCGGAGGTATGCACATGCGCGGTGTAAATATTGAAGGGCGTTCGCAAAAGAAATTCTCAGTGAGTACGAGTGCAGCGGCGAGCGGTGTGCTTGAACCGGGCACATATGATTGTTGGTGTGATGTTGATTGCTGGATTGCAGTAAGCGCGGCGCCGGCTACCGGGCTAACGTCTGATACCGGATATTTTATTGCCGCGGGTAATGTCGTAGCCGTCCAAATCTCGCAAGCCGGTCTAAAAATCGGTGCGATTGCGGGCGGTAGCGGCACGTTTCGCTTTCATCAGGTTGGGACATAATCAATGCGACCGCGACAAGTAGCCGGACAAGCCTACTCGCTACGTGCGCGCGGTCGTGGTGTTCCGCCACCACCGCCACCAGAAGAGGAATAAATGGACGATAACGAGGGAAATGCAGAGCAAGTGCCGGTTGTGTTGATTAAGCGCGCTGGTGTTGCCGGGCCGGTGCGTCTCAATAAGTCAACGTATGACGCTAAGCCGGATGCCTACGAGCTTTGGACGGGTGAAACTGTTATTGCGCCCGCACCAACAGCGCCAGTAACGGCGGCCCCGGAAGCACCTAAGCCGATGTATCTCGTGAAAAAAGTGGGCAAGGTGTATTTCGTGGTGAATGAGAAGCAAGAGGAAGTGACGGCGCCCGGAATTGAAGCGGGCGGCTATTCGGACGAAGCGGCGGCTTGGGCTGCGGCTGCTGAAATTAGCAAGAAAGCATAATCCATGCACATTGCACCAACTGAGCATAGCGCTATCTGTCGTCAATTGTTTAGCCGTCCCACGTCGTCAGAAGCGGCGCGGATTTATGATGGCTATCTCTCGGCGATGGATACGCCGCGCTATGCTCAGTTGGTCAATGATTTTGACGTGACCACTATTGAGCGCGTTGTGCCGCTGCTCGCGACGTGGGCGCATGAGACAGGCGGCTTTCGCATCATGTGGGAAAGCGGCGTTTACACGAGCGCTGAGCGCATCGTGCAAATATTCGGCGCTCCCCATCATAGCGCGGCTGTGACGCCCACCGAGGCGCGCAAGCTGGTGCGCAATCCGTATGCCCTATTCGAGCGCGTCTATGGGCTCGGCAATCCCCATATGGCTAAGGTGCTCGGGAACACACAGCCCGGCGACGGCTTCAACTTCCGCGGTCTAGGGCCGCCGCAGATCACCGGCCGGCGCGATCATGAAGCATGCGCGGCTGAGATCGGTTGCGCCGTGAGCGAGCTTGCAGACCCGATCAACGGATTTCACGCTGCGCTTATCGAGTGGCGCGAGAAGAAATGCAACGCGCTCGCCGTTGCCGGCGATTTGCGCGGCGTCCGTCGTGCGATCAATGGCGGTTATAACGGTTGGGAAGATTTCAACGCCAAGTGCGCGTTAATCCGCAAGCACATTGAGGCGACGGAATACGGCGATGAAGACGCGCCACTATCGCTCGGCAGCCGCGGGCCGGCCGTGGCTGAGCTTCAGCAGCAATTGCGAGCGCGCGGCTTTTACGAGAATGCCAAGCTTGATGATATCTTCGGTGCATTGATGCACCGTGCGCTTGTGGCTTTCCAGGCTGCGCACGGCTTGCAGCCGACTGGCGTCTATGACGTGGCCACACAAGCGGCAATGGCTGAAGTACCACCCGAGGCGACATTGCCGGGCCGCAAAGCACCCGATTTCCTGTCAATGCTAGCCGGTGCTCGCGGTCGCATCGTTCGGCGCATTGACGCGTTGTGGAAATGGATACTCGGTTTGCTCGGCATTACCGGGACAATGGACGCATTGCAAGTGTTGGATAAACTTATTGGCGCTGCTGAGAAAAGCAAGGCAACGCTAGCAAAGCTTGCTGTTCAACCGCGCTTTATTCTTTATGCGATCGGCGTTGTTATTGCTGTATTTCTCATTCGTTGTGTTCGCGTCGCTGATGCTGAAACCGCCGAAGCTCAGAAGACGGGACAAACATTATGATTGCTTATGCTATTAAATTCTTTCTTTGGATTGGATTTAGCGAGACGCGCGCTATTGCAATAGCGAGTAGCAAATGGCTATGGCAGCTTGTGCTTTCGTTTGTCGCTGGCGCACTTATACTGCTTGGCTGCCTATATCTCATTTATCTCGGCGGTGAGTGGCGCGAGGCGTCTATTGCCAAGCATTGGGCCAAGAAAAACGCAGAGATTGAGACGCAGACTAAGGCGCTCGCGTCCGATCGCGCTAACATTGACACAACGGTACGAGAACGCGTCCGGGCCGCATTAGATGCTGCCAAGCAAGAGCCGGAAGCGCCCAAGCCCGTTGGCGTTGCGCCAGCGGTCACGCGCCTTACTCAGTGCGAAGAGTTGCCGGCCGATGCTGCTAAGCGGCTCAATCGTATTAAAAGGTGAAATTATGCTAGACGTGATGCTTGCTATTGCGGCAACGATGCTATTGCTAGGTGTGTTGCTTGGTGGGTGCGAGAAAAGCCCGCCGCCGACTGAGCTACCTAAGCCGGCGCCGGATTTGATGGTTAAGCCGGCTGCACTGCCGCAGCTTCCGGAAAATAAGGGTCTCACACTAAAGCCGCTCTATGCTCATGCTGCTAAAGTGCAAGGGCAGTGTGTCATGGATCAAACGCGGCTTGACCATTTGCAACAATACGTCAGCAAATTGACAGGAAAATAATGCGCGCGACACATATTCCCGACAAAGATACATTTCTAACAATGCGGGTTGCCGGTTCATTTCGTGTAGTGTTGGACGATGGCGCGAGTGGGGAAGCTACATTTTGGTATTGTTGCCCATGCGGTTGCCGGGACGTTGGACCGTTATCTGTTGGAAACGGCTTTAAGCCGTCTGATAGTCCGTCATGGGAATGGAACGGCTCAACAGATGCGCCAAATTTGATACCATCCGTGCACCATGTTGGTCATTGGCATGGGTGGTTGCGCGACGGCATATGGAGCAAATAATATGACAACGGCTTACGGCAACGCGACCGACGCTAAGGCTTATTGGGCCGATCGCGGCATGACGGTTCCCGGCAGTTGGACAGATCAGAACATCACCAAGGCGCTGCTCGTGGCGAGTGAGTGGATTGACGGTAAGTATGAGACCGCATTCAGCGGTCGGCGCGCGGTGCCTCGCCAAGAGCGTGCTTGGCCGCGCACTGGCGCCTTCGATATTGAAGGGAATTCGTTCGCTAGTTCGGATACACCGCGTGAGTTGCTAGCCGCGGTGTATGAGGCGACGTTTCGGCAGATGACGACGGCTGGCAGCCTGAGCGTTGATTTCACACCGGGCAAGTACAAGCGCGCGTCTGTTGACGGTGCGGTGTCGGTCGAATATGCGGCTTTTACCTATGCGCACGAGGTACAGACGCAATTCGAGGCGATTGACCGGGCCATTGCTCCTATTCTCACGGGAGCCGGTAACGTATCGATGCTGAGCGGTGTCAGCGTGCGAGCGTAGGGGCAAAGAGAAAGCCCGCCAGCCGGGGAGACTGACGGGCTTTGCTGGGTTGCGCTCAGCTTGTAGGGATTACAGCTTGCGCCACACACGCACGGAAGCGCCGGCTGGATCGGTCTTCGGATTGACCGCGGCGGCAAAGAAGCGCTTCGTCGGAACCATTTCCGGCTGGTCAGTGTCAATCTCGCGCTTCTGACCATCAACAACAACTGCCTGTTTCTTATAGACAACGTTGCCGGCCGCATCGAGTTTCTTGACCAGATGGCGACGGTTTTGCTGCGAGACAACCGAGGCAACCTGCTTTAGTTCCTTATTGCTGACGCCAAACGAGGCACCAACCGCAAGATCATCGAACGGATAGGCGCTTTTCGTGCCGCGCCGCGACTGCGAAGCAACTTCGGGAATAGGGATATTCGTAACGATCGCAGTAATCTTCGGTGCAATGCGATCTTCAATCTTGGGCGGACCACGACGCGCCTTTGTGGTAGTATCGACTGCGGTTGAAGCGGACATTTGATAACCTTTCTGTTTTTTCGCCATAGGGATGCATCCCATGTCTGATGTTTATTCTGAGCTACAGAGCATCGCAAGCCAATTGTTCACCGAATTTAAGCAGGGAACAATTGCTTATGTGCGTTCCACCCCACAAGCTGGCGCTACACCGGATGCGCCATTGCCTTCCATCTTGGTGTCGTCGGCGTTAGGTGGCGCAACGGCTCGTGGCGTGCAATCTAAGTATGTGATTCGCGGTTTAGCTGTCGCGTCCGATTTGCAAGTATCCTTTGCGGGCAATGCGTTGGCAAGTGAACCTAAGATAGACGACTTTATCGATATTGATACTGAACGATACAAAATTGTTGCCATCGAGCGCAAACCGGCAGCCGGAACGCCCGTTGCCTACACGTTGATTGTTAGGAAATGATAGAAAAATGAAAGAGTTAGATCGGCTCATAGAAAAATTTACGCCAAATTTACGCGATGCTTTTCGCGCTGCTATCGCAGACATAAAAGATCGCGCGCTATTGCAAGCTATGGTTGACGCCATCAAACGCGGCGACATTGATGGCGCTTTTAGGGCGTTGGGATTTAATGACGCAGCTATGCGCCCACTTACGGCAATGATTGAGCGTGCCTATGAAACGGGCGGGGTGGTCACTTCGCAGTCATTCCCTAACGCCATGTACAGCGAGGCAGCGGGCCGCATTGTGTTCCGTTTCAATATTCGCAACTCGCGAGCAGAAGCGTGGTTGCGTGATCATAGTTCCGATCTGGTAACGCGGTTGACCGAAGACGCAAGGGCAGCCGTCCGAAATACACTGTTTGAAGGCATGCAAGAGGGAAGAAATCCTCGTAGCGTGGCGCTGGATATCGTTGGACGCGTTGACAAATCTACGGGTCGCCGGGTTGGTGGTGTGGTTGGTTTAACGGTGCCTTATGAGCGCGCGGTGGCAGCCATGCGCCGTGATCTATTGCAACTTGATGAAAGATATTTTGATCGCGAGCGGCGTGACAAGCGGCTAGATAGCATCGTGCGAAAGAGCTTCCGCGACGGTACGCCGCTTGATGCTGAGACAATAACGCGCATCGTTGGCAGATACTCCGATCGGCTGCTAAATTTGCGCGGTGAAACCATCGGACGGACAGAAGCGCTCGCGTCGCTCAATCGTTCACAGTACGAGGCATATAAGCAGGCGATCGATGCCGGCGCGATCAAGCAATCACAGATCAAAAAAGTGTGGGATGATACCGGCGATAAGCGCACGCGCCATAGTCATCGAGACATGGGCATTCGCTACGCTAAAGAGCCAATCGACATAGACGAGCCATTCGTTAGCGAGCGCGGTGCACTCATGATGCACCCCGGCGATACCTCGCTAGGTGCACCCGGTGGCGAGGTAATAAATTGTCGCTGCCGCGTCCGCTATGACGCTGATTTCCTTAGTGATCCGGGTTTGCTAGACTAGCCACAAGCCGGGATAGACAATAGCAGATTGGTGGCCCCGCTCGGCGGTGCGCGCATGCCCTGTTGCCTGTCATCAAGCTCAGACGGTCTATCCCGGCGCTTTCTCTTCAGCGCCCGGCACAAGCCCAACCGCCAGCACCACGGGCGGGTGCGTGGTTCCGAGAACGCTTAGGATGATTGGAGCGCCGGCAAGTAGCTTTAGCAGCTCTTCCGGCGTCGGTTCCCATGCGCATTGCATGCACGGCGTACCGTCATCCAAGAGAATGTCGCGGATTGGCAACCCACAATAGCCTTGCGACTGACCAAGCACGCGCGTTGTTCCGTCAATTCGTTTGATGATCATTTGTCTGTATCCGGTTGAATAGGGAAATTCTCAGGCACAATTAACGGGAACATGGATAGTGCGCGTTCGATTAGGGTGTTACCTTTGATTAATGCTTGACCATCGCCTAGACGATTAATTTCATACTCATTCGTTTCAAGCGGCTTATCACGATTGAATAAATCAATCGTGTAACCGTAACCGTCCGCCCATACATCGCGGCAACGCTCTTCTGTGGCAACAGTTGCAAAGACGATACGACGCAAAAAGCTTGGATGCCCAAGAGAGAACACAATATCAGATAAATTGATCTTTTCACCAGCCGCTTTAACACGTGTGGCAGTTTGCCAAGCTGCACGTCCGCCGCTTCGGGAGTTGCAAGCAACAACGATTTCACAGCTATAGCCGGAATTTTCCATCATGTCGCATAGCGCTGCGATGATGGCGGCTCGCACAATCATATTACCCGCTTTAACATCGCAATTGTCAGAGCCGTTAATGAAGATGGTTTTGACAGCGCGTCCGTCTCGCTTGGGACGGCTAATCATGTGCGCTGGATTGCCGGCAAGCATGCGCCCGACATTTACGGCGCCACCAGCTAATGTGTGTTTGCGTTTGCGTTGTTTTGCATGTTGCGCAGCAAGAGCCTCGGCAATTTGATTAGCTTTATCAACGCCGTCTTGCCAACCATTGGCAGCGAGCTTTAGCGCATGTTGCATGCTAACGGTTCCGGTAAAGAATGGATCGCCATTCCAACCGCCGTTGCGATCATCTCGCGGGTCGTCTGCAATCTCATTTGGTATGCGCTTCACGAAGTCAATATGATCGGCGAGCGTGTTAAATCCCCAATATGCAATTGGCTTCCCGCGGAAACGATCCTTAAAGCTCATATCGTTGCCGTGCTCGATGGTCTCGGCAGACGGCGGCAAGCGCTCGATGCGCGGCAAACGCCGCACCACGGCCGGCGCTGGCGCGTCGTCATCATCGGTGGCCCACACGTCCGGCGCCGCTGGTGGCGGTGGTGGCTGCGGCGTCAAGCCCGGCATGGGTGGCACACGCCCGCCGCTTAGGATCATGCCACGCCGCACCAGCTCGGCGCGCTCGCTGTCACTCAGCCGAAAGTGCGTCCAAAGCTGCCGATCCTTATCCCACCGCGCACCTATTGATTTTAGGTAATCGCGGTGGAAATAGGTGTTGCCGGTAATGCGCGTGGTCATTCGACAGGAACAACAATAAAGGGAATGGGTGCATATTCCGCAGTGTATTCGATGGCAGCAAACTCAGCCAACATTCTATGTTCGTATATGCGACTGAGAGTGCGCCAATTGCCGTCATAACCAAGTGTTTTGATTTGAAATCGCATGTGTTGTTTCTCTGAAAGCCATTGCCACATATTAGTGCACCGTATCGAGCTGGTAAGCGTTGTCTATCGGAAGGCAACCAAAAAAGATATCCGCGAAACGATCGGCAGCAACGCAGTCAATGAACACCGCATAAATCTTGCCATCATTACCAAGCTGCAACAATGATCCATCAAACACAGTATTGTCGTTGCCGACTGTAAAAGTACGCACGTAACCGAAGCAATCAACGAAATGTGGCTTAGCGCGTGTCCGCTCAACTTGTTCGCGAGTAAGATACTTAGGCATTGCAATTCCTCGGTTGTTGACAATGGCAATGTGCACTAAAAGTGTTACTTATTTATTATCAACTTTAGCTTTATCGGCTTCCGACATGCCCTTGAATAAATAAATCGTCTTCACGTCGCGCAACGGAATGCCCGCATTGAGCGCCATTGCACCCATGATAATTGCGCGCGAGCTGACAACGTGACGAATGCGCTTCTGTTGCACGGCTTCGCGGATGCGCCAGACATACGCTAACCAATCGCGTTGATTGCCGGCGAATTGTCGTTCTAGCTCTTTGTCGTAATCGATATTGATTGTTGCGAAGCGGTCTAGCGATGCGGCGTCTAGCTCGTTACGGCCCACATAGACCCTATCCGCGCCGCTGCCATAGGTGTTAGCAGTGGCGATCATGCGGAAGTCGTCATGACGCTTGATCGGTCTCGGCGCGTCGGGAAATACCGCGTAACCGTTGGCAAGAGCTGCATTAGCGGTCAACAATGCCGCGGCGTCCCAACTGTCGATTTCGTCAGCAATCCACACACCACCATGCTCGAATGCGTCGCGAAATGGCGTCCGATGATATGTGCCGTGTCCGTCAATAAATCCGGTCAACTCATGGCTATCGGTAATAGCTGACGTGATATAGAGTGTGAGATTGAGCGCCTTAGCAACATGCTCGCCGATGGTGGTTTTACCGCAGCCGGCCGGCCCGACAAGCATCGTTGGATGGCCTAGCGCGACAATCCGCAAAACCTGCTCGGTTGCATAGTGAACATTTCCAGGGATTTGCGTTGTCGGTTTACCCGGAATGACAACATCAATGCGCCGCTCGGCAGCCGGCCCCATCTCGCGGACGATGGCCCGGACGGTATCAGCGTCTATCGACTTTTTGCCAACCACAGCAAGCACTTGGGCCGTGATCTCAGCCGCCAGCCGTTGGGCTTCGTTCGGCTCGGCGGGCGTTGTAGCTTGGCTGCGCTCGTGATATAGATTAACGAGCTGTGGCACCGTCCAGTGTGGCACCATATTTTCCGGTACATGCTTATTGTTGATTGCCCATTGTCTAAGGGCACGCACCTTTTCAGCACTATCAACAATTAACGTTTCAGCCGGTCCCAATGAATTCACAACAGTTCCCCGTGTTATTTCCCGACAATTTAATTGCAAGTGAACGCAACGTCAATGGCAACATCGCCTAGCAATCGCAATTATAGCTTTTCGGCAACTGTTGACGCATGGGTTGCGAATAGCAAAAAGCGTTGTGATGCGGTGTTTAGACAATCCATTCAGGAAGTCATCAACGATGCGCAGACACCTATTGCCAAGGGTGGTCGCATGCGCGTTGATACGGGTTTCATGCGCGCGAGTGGCAAGTTAAGCTTTAGCGGTATGCCGAGCGGTCCCGCACGTGGTGAGAAGGGGCAAGCGTACAATTGGGATGATACGATTGCTGCCGATCTTGCGACTGCCGAGCCGGGCGCAACGCTCTATTTCGGTTGGACAGCTAATTACACCAAATACCGCGAAGCTTACGACGGCTTTCTAATTGCCGCAATTCAGAAGTGGCCGCAGATTGTCGAGAAATACGCGCGCCGCTTGCAATCAATGTCTGCATTCTCGCAACTGCCGAAAGAATAATAATGAATGATGTGCTAATACTATCGAGCTTGCAGAAAGCGACAACTGCCGCGGTGGCTGCGTCTGGCACGCCATCGCTTCCAATCAAATATATTGGCCGGACGTTCAAACCGCCGTCCGATCAAAAATATATCGAATGTGTATTTATTCCTAACAACATCATTAATGCGTATTGGGGAAGCTCGCGGCTATATCGAGGCGCCTATCGGCTCTTGATGCATTGGCCTATTAATGGTGCTGGCGCATATCCACCAATTGATGCGTTAACGTCCATTGCTGTGTATTTCAGTAAAGATCGCGCGTTGTTGCATGGCGTCCGGATCATCAACGGGCCGGATATGGGTGGCATCATCGAAAACGGGCCGGAAATCATTTGGCCAGCAACGATGGAATATCGACTGTTTCAACCGAACTAAGGATTAAATCAGATGGCAAATGCGAATGCTGCTAGCAAGCTGTATGTGTGCCCCACGCCGCAGAATTCTAACCTTACTCTTGAGCAATTCGAGCTTTTGGAGTGGACGGAAATTAAGGGTCTCGGGAATGTCGGTGAGATGGGTAACAATACCAACATTCTCAATTACGATACGTGGTCGGATGACGTTGTGCTTAAAGCAAAGGGCATGACGGACGCCGGCAGCCCCGAGATTGAGTGCGCACGCATTCCGAGTGATCCGGGGCAAATCGTTCTTCGCGCGGCTGCCGCAGTCGGCAACAATAACAATTATGCATTCAAGATGCTTCGCGCGGATGCGCAAGGCAACGGCGATCCGAGCGTGTTTTATAATCGTGGTCTTGTTACGGGGCCGCGCCGCCCGAACGGCCGTAACGAGGATTTTGACCTTGTGATTTTCACGCTTGCTCTTCAGCAAGAGGAAATTCAAAACGCGGCCGGCGCTCCCACGGGCAACGCACCCGCACTGTCGGTTGCCCCGGCGTTTTCTGGCTTCAGCAATCCGCCCGAAGTCGGCGAGGAAGGCACGCTCGGGAATGGCACGTTTACCGGCGATGCAACCATTACGTACACCTATCAATGGTTCGCTAATGGTGTTGCTATTCCTAATGCCACAACTAACACGTACACGCCAGTTACCGCCGACATTGGCAAAAAGCTTACCGGGCTTGTTCGCGCTCAGAATTCAGTCGGTTCGGCAATCGGGATGACGGCCGTAACGGCTGCGGTTGTCGCGGGATCGTAATTGAGCTAGAGGGTTGGGACGGGCAATTGCGCCCGTCCTTTTTTATTGGGGAAACAGAAAGCAATGGATATCGGTAAGCTTACGACGACGGAACGCATTTGTGAAATCAAACACCCGGTTACGGGTGATGATTTGGGCATTAAGGTAATCATGGTGTCAATTGACGATCCGCGCATGAAAAAGCTGAAGCGCGAGATTGCTAATCGTTCGCAGCAATTGCAGATGCGCAATAAGGCGTTTACTGCCGAGGATTTGGAAAAGAATTTTCGTCGTGTCGTCTTCACCGCGCTTGTTGGTTGGGATTGGTACGGTGAGGTTGAATTTGACGGACGCAAGCCGGCATTCAATGAACACGAGTTTAACGCGATTTGCGATCGGCTGCCGTGGTTTCAACAGCAGCTTGAAGAGCGGCTTGACGAAAAAGCGTCTTTTATCAGCGCCTAAAATCCGATCTCACCGAGGCGATGCGGATTTATGTTCGATACGATACGCCGTGTGAGCTGTTTCCCAAAGGTAGCGATGGGCGACACCTTACACGGCGTGAGTTTATCGAGCAGCAAATGGGCGATAGCGTTGAAGAGCAGCCACCCGAGCTAGATATTCCTGATGCCGGGTTAGGCTTATGGTTTTTATACACGCGAGCGAGTGAAACAATTCATCGCTATCATGACGGCGTGTGCTGCCTAATTCCGCCGTCCGAATGGAAGATTTGGCTTGAATTGAATGAGCACGAAATAGGGTTTGAAGAATTCGAGTGCTTACAAGCGATGGATATTCAATATTGTAACGCTGTAAATGAAGACTTGGCAGCAATTCGTGCTCGTAATGCTGAGCAGCAAAGACAATCGGCGCCGCAACCCAAGCCATCGCGGCGCCGTTGACAGTGTTAGGCAGATGCGGGTGTAAGCCAACGTTGGATATCTGACTTCCGCCAACGCACGCAACGCGCCGATTGCTTGTGCGCCTTGGGGAACGTTGGAACCGTTCGCACACGTCGCCATACGGTAGAAACTGACGTTCCCAACAAAACCGCAACTTCATCAACCGTAATCATTTCGATTGCCGCATGATTGGCGAGGAATTCTTTCCGTACTCTTTGCCTGCGTGCCATTGCAATGTTTCCCTCAAATAATTGTGCAATGACGACATCATGAATCACTTGATGGAATTTGCAAGCATCTTTTTTTGATGACTATGCAAGTAATCCGACCAATCCGCCATAAGCTGCCGACGCTTCTCAACCATTGATCCGCGACGGTAGCGCTGCGCAACTTCGTTACCTACTCTGTGAGCAAGCGCGAATTCGATCATATCCGCTTCATATTCAGCGTGATCATTGGCCCATGTGCTAAACGTGCTGCGCAATCCATGCGGCACCGCGGGCTTGTTGCTCTTGCTGTCAATCCATCCTTTATTGTCATGCTTCAATTGTGCAGCATGCATTTTGCGCATGAGCATTGACAACGCCATATCGGATAGTGGTTTGCCGGTTGTGGACGGAAACACTAAATCGCTGTCCGATTTAGCTTGATCTAATAGCGCCAGCATTGCGCTAGTGAGTGGTACAACATGCTCGCCGTTGTCGTCTTCTTTCATATCGTGCGCCGGAATTATCCAAAGGCGCCGCTCGATATCGACATGCTGCCAAGTCATGTTGCGCACGTTACCGCTGCGGACGGCGGTTAAAGCCAAGAATTGCAGCGCAAGCGCTCCGGTGCCGCCACGCTCTTGCAGTGCTGCGAACCACCGCGGCGCTTCGTCAACCGATATCGCCGGGTGCGAGACTTCCCGCGCAATCTCGCCTTTAGCCGGCAAATCATGCTCTAAATTGCCGGACCACACGGCCGGGTTAGGTGGTTGCCGGTGCCCGTTTGATATGGCCCAATCAAGTATCTCTTCCAGGCGTCCGCGAAGCTTGCGCGCAGTCTCGGGGATGACGGACCACAGCTCGCCAGCGGCTTCCGTGCGCTCGTTGGTGTGCGGCTGCCGTAGGACGCGCAAAACGTCTGCCTTGCTCACGTCGCTGATGCGGGCCGGGCCGATGATCGGCACCACGTAACTTTCCACGCTCGATTGCCAACGGTGTTTGCTGCGCTCCCCTTTGATCTTGGCGAGCCGAATAGGAATGAAGCGCTCAATGATCTCTGCCACGCTCAGCTCGCGCGCACGGGTCGCGGCTAGGGCGGCAACAGCGGTGCGCCGCGCCTCGATAGGGTCGCGCCCTTCCCGCACGTCCCGGTGAGCCGCGCGGGCTGCTTCGATGGCCATGGCTAGGGTTATGGTTGGATAGCTGCCGAGGCCGGCCGATCGGCGCTTGCCGCCAATCACGGCACGATATATCCAGCTCTTCGAACTATTGCCGTCCGCGTCCGGTGGCCCTAGCTGCAAACACAGCCCCGGAACGTGCCCCACAGCAATTAGTTCGTTTTGATTGGGTGCCCGGTTTGAGTGACGCATTTTTGAGATTGCGAGCGCGCTCAATGGCTTGGCAATTCGAGGCATGCGGGCGCCCTCTGATCATCTCACCTATCAACCCGCATGCCATTGAATGACGATTCGTGCAACCATCTGGAATCATTCGCGCTCTAACTCGCGTCGCTAACCTCTTGGTTTTACAACATAACAAAAATTCAATACCGGCTAGTTGATTCCAGTAAGTGCCTGATTTGGTTGCTCTTCTGGGCACCACAACCGCTAAATTTCCTAATAAAATCAAGCACTTGTAAGCGGCCGGGTTTCTCACCTATCATCCCGCCGCCTAACACAATTACCATTGAATGGCACCATATGCGACCATCGTAGGTTGCCTGATGGCGCCGGCTCGCGTCATGCTGTATAGTGCGCTCTAATCCTTATCTATCAATTGTTTGCAATAATTATTTTATACGTCACTTTAGGATTAATCGCATATGGCAACGAACATTGCGGAAATTGGATTTGCTGCCGATAGCTCGCAGCTCAAATCCGCTAAAGCCGCGCTTGACGGTATCGTGCCGAGTGCGAAGAGCGCCGACAGGGCCGCCAACGAATTAACCGGATCGATGGGCGCCGTTGCGAGCGCTGCGGCCGGCGTCATCACTGCATCACGCGCCGCTGCGGCTGCCATGGGTGTGCAAGAGAACGCCGCGACCCGAGCCGCCGCAGCTCAGGGCATGCTAGGCAGTGCGGCCACAGTCACGGAAAGCGCCGCTGTATCGCTCGCGCGCAATAACGCTAAGGTTGTTGCTAGCCTGAGTGCCGAGGCTGCCGCGTCCGAAATTGTCGCTGAAGCTCTGCAAAAGCAGATGACGAAGACGCAAGCGCTCGCTGCGGTTGAAGAGCTGTGGAAAAATCAACGCAATGTCGTCAATCAATTGCTCGGCAGACAAAGCGCGATGAATGCCGCTGTTGCCGCGACTGAGAAGGCGACGGCGGCAACAGCGGCGGCGACTAGCGCAACTAATGCGCAAGCATCTGCACAGCAACGCCTCAATGCGATGAATGCCGCAGCGGTTGCGCCCGTCCAAAACCTCAATTTGAACACGGCCAATCTTGCTGCGCAGTTTCAAGACATTGCCGTAACTGCTGCAATGGGCATGAACCCGTTGATGATTGCATTGCAGCAAGGTACGCAGGTTAGTGCGATATTTGCTCAACAAGGCGCAACGGCTGCTGGTACATGGGCGCTACTTGGACAAGCGGTTAAATCGGTTATTTCACCGATTGCACTCGCAACGATTGGTATAATCGGGCTAGTTGCCGGGCTTGTGCAGCTTGTACCATGGGGCAAGACGGCTGCATTCGCGCTGCGAGCAATGGCAAGTGGCATTGATGCAGCAAAGCAAGCGCTGCTAGCGGCAACGCCGCTTGTGCTTGGGCTCGCGGCTGCATTCGCGCTGTGGAAACTGCCGGTCATCATTTCCGGTGTTGCCGCGCTCACAAGTGCAATCTTTGGGCTCGTGACAGCTCAAGTTGCTGCGCTTGCTACCAATCCATTCACGGCTATTCCGCTTGCCATTGGGCTCGCCATTGCGGCGATTGCATATTTCCGCAAAGAGATTGCGAACGCCTTGGGTAACGAGTTCATTCAAGGCATGAAGCGAGTTGGTAATTTATTGATTTCAATTCTTGCGGCGCCTGTCAACGCTGTGATTGCGCTTGTAAAGAATATTCCCGAGCTTGGCAAAGCATTGATCAACGAAGTTACCAAAACGGCGGTTGATATCGTCAATACGGTTATTAAAATCGCTAATCTCGCACGCCCTTATCTGCCATGGTTTCTTGGTGGCGGCGAGCCCATCGCAACGGTTGACGTGTCTAAATTCTTGCTGCCGGTCAAGAGTGGATTAGTCGGCGCGGTGGGTGATGTTAGCAAAGCGGTTGCCGACACGTTCAAAACCGATTGGATTGGCAACGCTGTTGATCTTACCGGCAAAGGTATTGATAAACTCACGAAGAAATTCCGTGAGTGGGCGGATGCACTTACGCCCATGGACCCGAAACTAAAAAAGATCATTGAAAACGTTAAGTCACAAATCGGGCTCGCGAAAATTGAACAAGATAGCATCGGCATGACTGCCGAGCGCGCGTCTATCTTGCGTGAACAAATGGAATTGCTTAACAAGGCGCGTGAAGAGGGATTGAAGCTAACGCCGAAGCAAGTCAAGGATTTGATGCAATATGGCGAGCTGTTAGGACGCCTCAAATCCGATACTGAGAAATTGCGCGAAGCGTTCGATTTCACGCGCGATGTTGTGCGCGGCTTCGTGACTGATTTGCGCGATGGGCTCAAGAATGGCGAAGGCTTCTTAAAATCATTTCTGAATGCTGTTACAAACATTCTCGACAAGGTGAGCAATAAGCTTATTGATCTTGCCCTAGACATGGCGATGAAGTCTGATCAAGGCGGTGCGTATGGCGGCATTCTCGGCGGGCTGGTCAAGTTTTTCGGGCCGCTCGTAGGGCTGACAGGCGACGCCGCAGCAACCGGCGCCACCAACCCGAGCGCATCGTCTGGCGTGTCTGGCAAATTCGCCAAGGGTGGCGTCTTCACCAACGGTATCTATAGCTCGCCGACGCTCTTCAGCTTCGCGAGCGGCGGCAAGTTTGGCGAGATGGGTGAGGCCGGCCCGGAAGCCGTTATGCCGCTCAGGCGCGGCCCGGATGGCTCGCTAGGCGTCCAGATGCACGGCGGCAATGATAACGGCGGCCCGTCCGTTGTGGTCATTGTCGAGAATAACGCGCCGAATACGACGGTTCGTGAAGAGCGCTCGCAAGGGCCGGATGGTCGCGAAATGCGCCGTATTATTATCGATCAAGTGCGCCAAGCAATGGCGAGTGGCGAATTAGATGCTTCAATGCGTGCGCGTTATGGGAACAATCCCACAAGAATTACACGGGGCTAATATATATGCCATCGCTTCCCACGTGGCCCGCAGAAATGCGCCAATCGGGCGCCGCTGGTGTTAATGGCGGCCCACAGAATAATACCGTGTCGTTTGATCCTGAAATTGGCACGTCCATTACGCGGCGCCGTGCATCGAGCTTTGTTCGCAATTATAAAATCAACTTCAGTTTGTTGACTGCGGATGAATTCGAGGCATTCAAGACATTCTTTCATAATACACTGTTAGACGGTGTGTTGCCATTCGCATGGCAACACCCTATGACCGGCGCATCGCATCGTTGTAAGTTTAAGCTCGCTGGCGAGAATGGTTATCAAGAGACGCGCCGTAAAAACGATCGCTTTGATTTGGAATTCGATATTACGGTTTTGGAAAGTCTTGCAGATACGCCCACCAATGGACCGGAAACACCATTCATGGACCTAGATTTCGCTTGGAATGACGCAACGTCCGGTGATCCGGGTTATGGGCATATTCTCGCCAATGATGCGATTTTGCTTGATGCAACCGCAATCCATATTTCCAAGACGGGTCGAAATGATGAACCACTTGGATCATATATTGCAACATGGGATGACAGCACCAATACAGTTAAAGGGCATTTGCGCATTGTGACTACGGGTGATCGCGCCGAGTTCATCGAAGCTGATGTTTTGGGAATAATTGATCATAGCACATGGTATGAAATCACGATTGATAACAGCACGCTTGCAGCGGCCGGCGCTCCGGAAGATGACGCGCCTATGTCTGTATCATTCTCGCGTGCGGGTGATGCTGGCGGCCCTGTCGCTTCGATTGCGGGTAATGCTGGCAAACTATTGAGCGTCAAAGGTGATGAAAGCGGCACCGAATGGATTGCTAAAGAATTACCGTCTCGATCAGGAAACGCTAACAAAGCTTTGCATGTTAAAAATGACGAAAGTGATGTTGAATGGCGAGTTCCTGCAGGCGGTAGCTCTGAAAATAGAATTATCAATCCTTGCTTTCGCATCAATCATGAATCGAAAACATCTGTTTCAGATGACCAATACACACACGATGTACATAATATTTTGACGCAGACGGGCGCCGTTGGTGTTTCGACCGTTACCGCGATCGAAAATGGTTGGTCACATGCACTCCGCATTACGCAATCCCAAGTGAGTGCCCAACGTTTCGCATGGTCACAGATGATTGAAAACCGCGACTGTATTGATTTGCGCGGCGCTGATGTATTTTTTGCTGCTCGTGTCCGGTGTTCTGCTTCAACTACGCTGCGTTTTGCAATTCTGGAATGGACAGGAACGGCGGATGCGATTGTTTCCGATGTTGTAAGCAGTTGGACAAGTGGCACATTCACGCCGGGCAATTTTTTCCTTGCTTCAAATGTGACGGTTGCTGCTATCGGTTCATTGGCTGTAACCGCGAACACTCCCGCAAATATTGAACTATTGGGGACAATCGGCAACTCTTTGAACAATGCTGTCCTTATTGTGTGGACAGATAGTGCACAAGCTCAAAATGTAACACTTGATATAGGTAAGCTTCAATTTAAGAAGGGTACTTCAGTAACACCGTTTGAGCCACGCCCGTTTGCTGTAGAACTAGCGCGAGTGCAACGTCTTTTTGCAACTAACTTTACCTTGGGAACGGCACCAGCCAACAATGTTATGTCACCGCGTTTTGCAGGCTTTGCATGGTCAGCCGGTAATGTTGACACTCAGGCTATAAATTTTCCTGTTAAAATGCGTATCGCTCCCGGTTCAATTACGTTTTATTCGTCAACAAATGGAACGCCCACGGCTGGACAATGGCAGATTTACGACGGTGCTAGTGCTTTCCAGAATGCGACAGCGACGTCAGCAGGCAGTGTCACTGACGCGCAATTTAATGCGTCATTGTCTGGCTTAACTGTCACAACTAGAAATGCTTATATTTGTTATGGTGGTTGGGTGGCGGACGTGAGACTATGACCATCAAACGCGACATTCCAGGCAGCTTTCGCGCGGCGATTGAGTATGAGCAAACCGCCGATTTTCCGCTTGTGTTCCTAACAATTACGCATTCTGAACTAGCCGAACCTATTCGCGTCGTGAATGATCCGGAAAACTTTATGCTCGATGGCAAAGAGCATACCGGCTTTGACTTTAAGATTGAATTGCTCACGGATAACGATCAACCGCCGCGCGCTCAACTCACCGTCCAGGCTGTTGACAGGCGCATAAGCAATACGTTGCTTAAAATCGTCAATCCTGCTCAGATTGAATTGCAGGTTATTGATTCCGGTCAATTCAATCTCGATGTTAGCCCGCGTACCGAAATCATGACAGCCGTCCGCGCTTATCGTGCTCGCAAGCTTTATCTCGCGGACGTGACCGGCGATAAATTGATGGTGTCTGGCACGCTTCGGAGTTGGGATTACACGCAAGATACGTGGCCGGCATTGCGAGCCACAGAAGCGCGGTTTCCAGGGCTATACTGGTGACGGCGTGGCTCACTCGATATTTGGGGCTGCCGTTTCTGGACGGCGGGCGCGGGCCGGGCGGCTGTGACTGTTGGGGGCTAGTCCGGCTGGTCTATGAGCGCGAGCTAGGTATAGAGCTGCCGAGCTACGGCGACACCAGCGCTCACGATCTCATGCGGGCCGCTCGCGCGATCGATGCGGGCAAGGATGGCGAGGCATGGCGACCCGTCCAGGCGGGCGCCTTGCAGCCCTTTGACGTGGTGGTGATGCGATACGCCGGGCGCCGGCTGGTGGGCCATGTCGGGCTCGCTACGGGGCCGCGTTCCGTGTTACATATCGAAGAGTTTTCCGCGGCTGTGCATATTCCGCTCAATCATTGGTCAATCAGAGAACGAATTGCATGCTACAGACGGCACATAAGCCGCTTGTGACGGTATTGCACCGTTCACCATTTACGCTAGGCGCTCCCGATATCTGGCATTGGCCCGCTGATCAAACTATTGCGCAAATTGTTGCACGCACGCCGTTGCCAGATAAAGCCGATTTTATGCGACGTGGAATTGTCATGATCAATGGTCATGAGATTTCGCGCGGATGCTGGCACGTTGTGCGCGCACGTGCTGAGAATGGCGCAATTGTAACTCTGCATATGCCGGTTCGCGGTGGGCCACGTGGTAGCGGCGGGCAAGGTAAGCAGGTTGCGGCAATTGTTGCAGCAATTGCAATTACTATTGCATCAGCCGGCGCCGTTCAAGGTTGGTTCGCAGTCGGCACGATGTTTGTTAAGGGCTCGCTGTCCGCCGCATTGCTCGGCGCTGCAATTAGCTTTGCCGGCTCTATTCTGGTGGCGTCGCTATCATCCGCGCCGATGCGCCAGCAAGATAGCAGCGACACCAAATCAGGCGACGCGGCGCGACTTGAGCCGGCAGCCGTCCAAGGCAATTTGCTTCAGCCGAATTCGCCTATTCCGCGCGTCATTGGCACGCGTCGCATCTTCCCGCCGCTCATTGGCGAGCCAACGCCCGAATACATTGGGCAAGATGAAATTGTGCACGCGGTCTATGCGCTCGCGGGACCGCATGCATTGGAGCTGCCGCGGTTCGGCGATGCGACTTATGATGTAGCGGGCTCGGGTAGCGATCTCTTTTTGCAAATGTACGACGGTCGGCCGGGCTCAACTGTTCCGAGCTACCCGAGCCGCTACAGCCGCACAATGGCCGTTGGTGTTGAGCTTTCGACGCACGGGACGGATAGCCAAAACCTAGCGGTTTTCGCCCCACCGCTGCCGCTGTGGCATGCGACCGCAACGGCTGATAGTCCCGACGAATGTTGGCTTCACTTCTCGCTTGCCGGCTTGCTGCGCAACGCCTCGCCGAGTGATCCGCTTCGCATCCCCTTTCGCATCCGCTTGCGGCGCCGTGGTGATGCGAATTGGCGGTATCTCCCCGAGCTGCACTATATGGACGCGACGCAATCGCAGCGGCGCTTTCAAGTCAAATTCCGCTTTGGTGAAAGCTTCACCGGGCCATATCCGAAGCCCGGTGAGACACGCGGTTGGATCGAAGCGCGCAAGCAAGTGCCGGCGCAAAATGTAAGCCCGGCCGGTGCGGTGTGGGATGCCGACAGCTATTTTAGCAACGGCAGCGGCAATCATGTTTACAGCGCCAGCACGTACACAACAACCAATATCCGACATATTGATTTGCAGCCGGACGCGGCGATTGTTTATTTGAGCGCGGCGAGTTGGCCCGCTGGCATCTATGATATTGAAGTGATGCGCGGCGCCACATTCCGCAATGCCGACTTTACTAGCAGCACATACACTTATAGCGGTTCCGTGCTTGATTTTTTCGGTTCACGCGATACGGGATTGTTGCCGCTCACTCATGACGGCTTATTCGATCGCGTTGATTTTGTGCGCGCTGTCAGCGTCCGCAATCGAGCACCTATTATCGGCGCTGAATATTCGCTCATGTACGTCAAAGCGACTAACCGGCAAGTTGGCAATTTTAGCGTTGAAGCAAGTGGCTATGTGTATGATTACAACGGTTCGTCTTGGTCCGATTTCACAACAACATCAAATCCCGCGCCGCATTTTCGAGATATGCTTGTCGGTACGTTGAATTTTAATGCGATGCCTGAGTTGATGCTAGATGACGATAGTTTGATTGAGTGGCGCGATGTTTGCGAGGCAAACGGTTATCGTTGTGATTTGGTGGTTGAAAGCGGCGCAATTTTCGACACTCTGCGGGTAGTGGCATCATGCGGGTATGCCCGTCCGTATCAATCTGAATTGTGGGGTGTCATTCGAGATTACGACCGATCGTCTGAGCCGCCTATTCAGATTTTTTCGTCGCGAAATACTCGCAATTTTTCGTGGCAAAAAGCGTTCCCGCGGTTGCCGGACGGGTTGCGGGTTAATTATAAGGCGGAAAATGCCGATTATGCTGAGCGACAGGTTGTTGTCTATCGCAATGATGTTGAGCAGCTAAACGCCTCAACTGAGCAAATCACGTATGAGGGGCTAGTTGATCGTGATCAAGTCATTGACCGCGCGACATTCGATCTAGCACAAGCGCAACTGCGCAGTGCAATTTATTCGTTCGATGCGCCGGTTGAAAGCATTGTCTGTCGGCGCGGTTCCCTTATCGGGCTCAATCACGACATTCTGCTAAATCACACCGGGTCGGCGCGCGTTACTAAAGTCGTGCGCGACACCAGCGGCGACGTGGTTGCGGTCCATTTGGATGCGACGATTGATTTGCGTTACACCGGCGACATGCTTTCAATTACCGACATGCTTGCGGTTCCGGATATGCTCGATGTTGGTATTCAAAGCGCCGTCGCGATCCGACACACCAACGGTAATAACAGCATTCACGTCGTTACAAGTGACGGTGAAACCGACATTATAGAATTTGCCGAACCGTATAGCGACACTCGCAAGATTAAAGTTGGCTGTTTGCTTGTCTGCGGCGCGATCGGCAAAGAGTATAAGCGTTTGATTGTTTCTGAAATTTCACCCGCTAGCGATTTGACCGCAACGCTTACTCTCGTTGATGAAGCGCCCGAGCTTTGGGCCGCATAAGGATTTAATAATATGGCTGATAGGCTCGTACCTAATTCTTTGTCAACTCCGCCGATTAGCGGCGCCGATTATATGGACGCGGTATCGGATAAGTTCGGTATTCTGTTTAATTCCATCATTCTAAAGCCCACCGCGATTACCAATACTGACAACGCGTACACAATGACAATCGATCCGGTGTTGTCCGGCGATGTTACCGAAGGGATGGGGTTTCTAGTTAAGCCGAACGCAAATAATACGGACGCTGTTACGCTTCGGATCGGAACCAATCCTTACCACAGTGTTGTTAAAGCGTCCGGAACCGCGCTTGCATCTGGTGAGTGGAATACCTCGACTTATTACTTCATTTCGTTTCTCGACGGCGCATTTCGTATTCTATCGCAAATTTCGCAAGCTCAGGTCACAAGCGTTGCGCTTTATCAAGCTTTTACTAGTTCTGGCACTTGGACGAAGCCGACCGGGCTAAGCAATGACGCAATTGTCATTGTCGAGTGTTGGGGCGCTGGTGGCGGCGGTGGTGGTAGCGGCAGCGCTGGCGGCGGTGGTGGCGGTGGTGCTTACGTTCGCAAAGAGCTGCGCGCAGGTGATCTAACGTCTAGCGTGTCCGTCACAGTCGGCACGGGTGGTGCTGGTAACGCCTCGGGCGTGGGTAATGTCGGCAACAGTAGCTCGTTTGGCGCCTATGTCCAGGCGTTCGGCGGTGGCGGCGGCGGCACAAGTTCAGGCGGTGGTGGCGGTGGTGCTACATCAGCGGGTGATAGCGGCGCGAACGGGTCGGCGAGCGATCAAAATGGCGGTGGCCCTGTTCTGGTTGCCGCGGGTGGTATTATCACTAATAGCTCTTCACTCGCTTACGGCGGTGCTCATTGGCGGCAAACCAACTCATATTCGCAAGGATCAATATTCGGCGGTGGTGCGGGCGCGGGAAGCACGGGCACACCGTCCGCGGCCGGCAGCTCAGTCTATGGCGGTGGCGGTGGTGCGAGCGGTTCAGCCGCGGCCGGCAGCTCTGTTTTCGGTGGCGCTGGTGGCGCGTCTGGTGTAGCAGGTACAGCACCAGCCGGTGGCGGTGGTCGCACTGCCGCGGGCGCCCGCGGTGAGGTTCGCGTCCGCGTTATTCCATAATATTGCCGAGGCTTGGGGCGCGATATGCAAGATGCAATTTTTGCTAGAACAGATACTTTCGACGCAACTGCATATCGTGCGCCAGCTTGGGGATATACAGGCTCAAATGGCCGCGGACAGAAACAAGCCGGCGCCACCACCCGCGACACCGTGGCTTACGGAAGCGCAGATAATCCGGATCATTGTCACCGCGGCGATTGCGCTCGCGGCAGTGAGCGGAAAAATCACAATCAAAGAAGCGCTCGGGTTGCTGCCGAAATGAATAAGCTGGATTGGACGCATTATCTCATGTTCAGCGTCGGCGCTCTGTCAGCCGTCTATATTATCCTGTAACAGCAACCACAAAACTAACCACCCGGTTAGATTTTACATAAGATATATTATGCGAACGCCTGGACGCGGTTTATTGAACAGGTAATAAAAAAGGGCGCCGAGTGTGGCGCCTTATGTGTTTCAATCTGGACGGGTTAGTCTATCGTCATGGTGCCTTTTGGTGGTGCTTCCATTTCCACTAGCTGATATTCTCAGTTGACCACGTGCCGTCTGGAAACAGGATCAAAATCGGACGCCGCAGCTTTCGAGCGAACCGGACGGTTGACCACGTGCCCGAGCGCAATTCTTCCGCCTTGCTCTTAGGCGCTGCAATCAGTCGGTTGGTTGCCTCAATAATATTTCGATTGCGCTTAAGATACGGCTTCCCATCCATAATGAACGATGCTTGCTGGCACCATGCGCGTTTGGTCGGGTTGTCGGGCGGATGAATGACTATGCGCCGACCATGAGCAAGCGCGATCGTGTGCGCCTCACAATCGGCCCCGACACAATCCCCGTGGTGCAATTCGATCGCGGCGCCTGCTAGTAGCTCCCCGAGCTGCCATTTCTGAGCCGCTGTCATGCCGGTTTGTGTACCAGTGAAGCCGATACGCATATTAACGTCCGTCATCCATCACATGTGACCCCGACATTTGCAGTGCTCGCCGCTGCAACGGTGAAATAGCAGAAAGCCGACCAATCCGAGCGCTGCATAAAGCATATAGAAAAATCGATACATGTTCGCTATCCCCGTGTTAGCTGTTGCTATTGCGACGATAACGAACATTCATTAATCTGTTAAATTATGCCGTGGACCGTGGTGCGGGCATTCTTCATACTCGCCAACGTCACCGCATCCGCAATGCTCGGCATATCGAGCGGCTTTGACACGCTCTTGACGCTTCGTCCCGATCGCCGCTAATCCACAGCACGCCATCGCAAGCGGGATGACGACAGGCCACCACACGATGGTAAGAAAGCGAGCCGTTACGCTATTTCTGACGCGACCCGCTTTCACGTCTTCATCAATGATGGTATGCACCATCAGTGCACCCACCAAATAGCACCACGTCGCAATTGCTGTGGATATCATAGCGCCCCTATAATGATGAATGCGGCAAACATAAGTGCATAAGCGGCAATAGCACATGACAGATAATTCACTTTTTACCTTTCTCAATCAACCGATGAATATCAACGTCCGCGCCGTCCAAAAGCTCGCTTAGACGTTTGCAGCGCTCTTTAGTGTCAATGGTCGCATATGGATCAAATTTGAGCTGGCGAAGCGCCCTAACGATAACTTCGCGATCATCAGCCGGCAGCATGGTTGTTTGGCTAATGTGGCTCATAGCTTAGCCGCTTGCCCATTAAGAAATTCGAGCATATGCCGAACCGACGCGAACCTATGTGTTTCAGTAATTATTTTCCGATACCCCTGGATTTCTACAGTCAATGTAGCTTGACCCTTTTCATCCATGGAAATTTTGAGATCATTATGAAAGACGTTTGCATAGTTCATATTATCAGTTTCCTTCTCTTGAATAATGTGGCTCATTACCGGCGCCTTTTCTTAAACCATGTCACATAAATATATAAAATAAGTCCATTCACCGATTGGTGGCTGGTATCAACATAAGGTTCACAACCAATTCCCAATCGCGCCCAATTGCAATGACGCGCCCAAACCCATATTTTTTCAGGAACCCGAACAAGCTTCAACTTGCCATTATCGATTGACAACCCAATCATATTATCAGCTTTCTCGCTTCTGCTATGTAATAGTCATAATTAACATCTGCGAAATTGAAGTCTGCCGCGTTATTGCACTCGCGACACTTATATCCGGCTTGAATGGCCGTAACGCGCTCTTCGTATTTACTCTTATTTTTCGTGCAAACGCTCGCGTCCCATTGCCAGCCGTTGGCTTGCATGACGCGGTTATACTCATATTCGGAGACTTTGGACGCGCGCTTAAACATGCCGACAGGGCCAAGCGCCGGCATTATCTTGATCATTTCTTGACCATTTGTCGAGACATAATAACGCGACGTGCGTTGAATTTCCTTATCGCCTAGCTTAAGCGTTGCTTCGCGCGATACCTTGGCGCGGAGCATGAAATCATATGGATTGGTGCACAGCTTAATGAATATTTCCGGGTCTAACCCCGTCGTCATTGCAGCAACGGCAGCTCGTGTGATAACCGGACAATCAAGCGCTTTGTGCCATGCTGGCGGCTGCTGCTCGCTAATGCTGGTGGCGTAATCGTCACCCGTTGCCGGCGCCCAATAAGCGCCCTTGGTTTTGAGCGCACCCTTGGTATCTTCCGCAACGTAGTTATTCACGTCCCGAATAAACATGCGGGAATACTCAACCTGCTCCAATTCCAAGAGCGTATATTTTTCCCACTCACGTTGCACAGCTTCAGCTTGCGGAATATAATCGCGGCGAATGCGATAGGTTATGCCGTCCGTATTGCATTGGATGATTTGGAGCGTTGGCACCGTCAACAGCCATTCCGCGAGCATGCACAGCAAGAGCTGTCCATTGATAGTAATGGCCATCGTGAATTGTGGATCATAGAACACGCTATAAAGACTGTTGCTTTTGCCGTATGTGCCATTCAGCGCGAGCTTAATGCTGTTGGCTTCAACGCATTTCTTGCCCTTGCGCTTCTGCCATTCTTTTCGCTCTTGCTTTAGATTGCCATACTCGCGGGTAAACGCTTCGCCAAGATGGGCCGGCGCGAGCCGGTTGACGATGGCAATCGACGGATACAGGCTCGCAACGTCCACGTCTATGATCGCGTGTTCCGCGTCCGCGGCGATGCGTTGGGCGGGCACGCTGGCGTGAATGCCGCCCGTCCCAAACCAAAAATCAATTCCGCCCACGTGTGCCTTGACGCCTGAGAAAACACCCTTAGTGCGTGGCGGGCCGTCCGGGTCGTCTATATCATCGGGCATCAGCACTTGTTGCCGCATCCAATCGAGAACGCGCGCAAACTCAGGGTTGTTGAACCGGATATAGGGAAAGATGATCTCGGCGAGCGCAATACGATGGCGGGCCGTCTGGCGTTTGCTGCGGCGCCCGGTGTCCGGATCGTGATCATAACAGATATCGCCAAGCCGTTGCTCTAGCAGCTTTTCGCCTATCTTCGTGTCATTAAAATTGAGCACGTCTCCATTGATTTGCTCGCGCAAGCCAACACGGAATTCAATAGCCGTGCGGCAGTAATGAGCAAATCGCTTTGTTTCGCTCACGTCATGTTGATTGTAAGGAATGAGCACTTCGCGGGTTTGCTGCTCAGTTAGGACGGTGCCCGGCGTAAACGGCAAATCAACCACACTCGGCGAGCGCATATTGATTTCTAGCGCTTTAAGGCTGGTGGTTTTCGCCTTGTTGTCGAAGTGCATTATTTTGAATAGATCGATTTGAGGCGCGAACCTATCACGTTCCCAAATGGTGTTTTCGAACCGATCGGCGCCGGCAAATATCGATTGCGCCTTGTTATATAGATCGGTCGCGCTCGCAGTCGGATTGCGCCAAAGATGATGGATAACCGGGTAATCAAAATGCAGGCTATTAAAGCCGATCATTGACACGCCGTTGCGGTTCAGGAACGCGAACCACTCTAATATAGCTTGTCTGTCGTCTTGCCACGGCGCAATTTGCCAAACAGCTTTCGCATCATTATCGAGGCTTTCGGCGGCTAGCGTGAATACGTTGGGATAAACTTCTATGTCAAAGACGACGGCGTTTTGTGGGTAGCTCATTGGGCTATTGTACCTCGTTAATGGGCTACCTACAATAAACTAAGCCGCAATCTCGCTGTCCCAATCCATTCGCCGCGAAGGATTGTTTTCCTCGGCATCGGCAAACGACAATTGCCCTTGTCCGCGGCGGTGTTCCTCGAATTCTGCCCACGCCTCTTGATGGCGCAATGCTGTATCATAAAGTGCGCATGCGGCTGTTTCGAGCGTTGGGCGTTCGTCTTGTGCGATTGCTTCACCGAGGCGCATTAGAAAGAATAGCAATTCTTCGGACATTATGGCTCCGATCAAAAAGGAATACAGTCTGAATTAAATTGCAACTCCGGTGGCAGTCGGCACGGCGCACCCGGAAGCGCGCCGCACCGTTGGCAGTGATTGCCTATCGCTGCCCCGGAACCGGAAAACCCGGCTGTGGCTGCGCTTGGGGCGCACCGGGGAACGCCGCTTGCGGCTGGCCAGCATTGGCCACGAAGCCATGCGCCGGCTGAACCGGGTTAGAAGGGTATCCCGTCGCAGGGGCGCCCGGTTGCGGGGCAAATCCAGGCGCCGCCATCGCTGGCGCCGCCGCAGCACCGGGATAACCGGCCGGCTGCGGCTGCATCATAGTTGGGGTACCACCGCCACCGCCCGGCTGAGCGCCTGGATACCCGGCCGATTGTGGGGCAGCCTGAGCACCGGGGAAGCCGGCCGGCTGTGGCTGTCCAGGCACCGGAGCACTAGCCGCCATCGTGGGTGCGAGCGGCTGAGCAGATGCACCGGGCGCCAGATCGAACCGCCGACCCGCAAAGAGCTGATTAGGATCAACCGCAGCGCTCAGAATTGCCGCGCCATAGCCGGCAAAAATCAGCACGATCGGATTAATATACAGTGACGGTGTGTGTGATGCATTCTGCGGCTTTTGGAGCACGCAACTAATTTTGCAGAACACATAATCGCCGCACTTGATTTCATCCGGTCCCATCTGGACAAATTGACCGGACGGCAATTGCTTATAAAGCGGCGGTGGTGTGTCCAATTCGCTCGATACGCTCAGCACAACATTGCCCGCGTAGCCTTCGCGCTCGGAATACGGCTTGCCTTGCTTGTCGAAATGCTGAGCCGTCTTGTATTTCCAGCGGAAACCCTCGCCCATCTGGACGGCATTCGGGAAACCGCTCGTTGCCTCCGCGTACATAGCGGGCCAAGCGGCCGTCTGGAATTGGTCAACCGGAACGGCAAGCCCAAAACTGCGAACCATACGCGGCCCGCTGCCGTCTTTTTTCATAATCGGCTGCTTCGTCTTATCATCGAGCCGCGGGGTCGCCTTCATCGGATGGCCCCACACAATGCGGCCGGTAACTTCAAATTCTTGCATTGTTTATTTTCCTATTTGAGTGCAATTGCCTTGGTTACTTAATTTGCGCGACTGTATAATAGAGAATATGGCATTCACCAAAATCAGCCGTTGTTTGTGACTGGAACCATGAGACAACTTCTAATACCAAATAGCTAATATTTTCAACAACGATCTTTTCGCCAACTTCCGGGCGACACGTCTCGTTAATTACCGTCTCGCAAATTAAGTCCCCGTCCTTATCATGAAACCTTGCCCGCATTGCTATTTCTTTCCTTTTAGCAATCGCCTTGCTCGTTTGTCTGCGTCAACGCGTACTAAATTCTGTGAAGTCGGAACACGCTCAGTGAAGAGTTTAACAACATCTTCACTCACACCGCGGCGCTTCGCTTCGGCCGGTGTCACTGCTTTGAGGGTTGCAGCATTAGGGCCAATAAGCACCGTCAATGCTTCTGCGGTTAATCCGGCTTTCCAACGTGTGTTGGACATACCTTGCTCAAGTGCGTAATTCTCAATGATTTGCCCTTGGCTCAATCGATAGCGTATCTGATTTTCAACCGCTCCAATGCGATCGCTAATCATTGCAGCGGCGCGCTTCAACAAATCCAATTCGCGCGAAAGATCATCGTTATGCAGATCGTCACTATATGCCGCTTCCGACAAATCCACAACATTTAATGCAGCTTTGCGAGCTGCCGCACATTTCCCAAGCGATGGGCAATAATGACACTGCGGGCCGGTGGTGACAATATCGGACGGGTTAGCAAGTGTGTCGGTGATCTCAACATAATACGCCATCAACTCTGGATAACTGATCTGCCACGTCCTAACCGGGCCGTCCGGATGATACGGGCGCGGCTGATGAATTGAAAGATGAATGACAGCGGGTGTAAGTGCTCGCGTCAAGCAATAGCCGATCGCATGCCAAAGCAGCGTATAGTTGCGCTCAGGCTCAACAATTCGCCAACCGTATTTGAAATCATCAACGTGTAGCGTGTTGTTGACCGCATCATATGCGATATGATCCGCGCGGCCATTCACGCGCCAAGTATTCGTTTGCAAGCTCGTATCTATCTCGAATTCACTAAAGCTTTCGCGGATTGTTGTTATATAAGTGTCCGCGTGCTCGATCATCTCGGCGGTGATTGCTATACCGTTGGCTGCTTTGACGTTCTCAGCCGGCACAACACCATCGTTGCGCACAATCTGCCCGATGATCCAGTGCACCGCGTCGCCTTCGTCGCGGCTGCCGCCATTTGAAGGGACAATAACTTCAGGCAGCAGCCGCGAGCCGATGCACGCCATAAGCCGCGGCAGTGACGTGGCATCGGTCACTAGCATGTGAACCTCGCAATAATTAGGCTTTGATGACGGGCATACCTTGCTCAGCAAGGATATCGGCAGCCATCGCGACCAATGCCGGATCACTCATAATATCCGTGATGGCGGTAATTGTTTTGCCGCTGCGCTGTTGGATACTCGCGCAAACGCCGGCAATGCCCATGGTGTTAATGCGGTTGCCAGACATGAGCGCTTGGATATGCCCCATTAGCTCGAAAAACGTAACCGGCTGCCCGGTCGGGGCCGGTGTGGGTGGTGCTGCCTGAGCGGCCGGCTGCGGCGCGGGCATGACAGGCGCGACAGGCGCGGGCGGCTGGATGACCGGAGCAGTTGCCGGCGCTACGCCCGGTGGCATCGGTACATTCATGACCGGCGCCGAGACAATCGGGGCAGCCTGGACGGGCTGCGGCTGCTCGATGACGGGCGCCGCGGGTGCTGGCATGGGCGGTGCTGCCTGAGCGACAGGCGCCGCGGGCGCTAGGCCGCCTCGTGCCCGCAACTCAGCCTCGACCGCTTGCACCGTGGCGTCATCAATACCTTTGCGACGGCGCCAAGTCCCGTCCGCATTGATACCTTTCGAGCTGGAATGAATGCGTGCGTCCCAAGGTAGCCCGTTTTTATCGAATGCGGGCACTTGCGCGGGTGCTGCGGGCTG
>FRDC01002353.1_pt1 | contig 46734 bp, 40 predicted proteins | sample 1106171 | NCBI WGS metagenome assembly FRDC01 (sample SAMEA3930566, study PRJEB13176) | freshwater metagenome | biome: Drinking water system; feature: drinking water; material: water | place: Singapore | collected 2014-12-20 | reverse complement strand
TCGCGGCGTACTACCTGATCGCCACGGCCGAGGCATCGAGCAACCTGGCGCGGTTTGACGGGGTGCGCTACGGCAGGCGTGCCGCGCTGGGCCCGGGCGACGGGCTGCTGGAGATGTACGAACGCTCGCGTGCAGAGGGGCTGGGTGCGGAGGTGAAGCGGCGGATCATGCTCGGCACCCACGCGCTCTCCAGCGGCTACTACGACGCGTACTACCTCTCGGCCCTCAAGGTGAGGCGGCTGATCAAGCAGGACTTTGACGGTGCCTTTGGCCGCGGGTGCGCGGCGGTGCTCATGCCCACCACACCCGGGCCAGCCTTCGCCATCGGCAGCAAGACCAGCGACCCCCTGGCCCTCTACTTGGAGGATGTCTACACCGTGGGTGTGAACCTTGCCGGGCTGCCCGCGGTCTCGATTCCGGCCGGAATGGAAACACCAAACGGTGCCGCGGGCTGCGCGGGCCTGCCCATTGGGGTGCAGTTGGTGGGCGCGGCCACGGGGGATGGGCAGTTGCTGGGGATGGCGGCAGGGCTTGAAGGCCGGCTGCCAGCCGCGGGCAGGCCCGTGCTCTGAAGCAAGGTGGTACGCGGGGACCGTACTGGTCGCCCAGAACGCGAACAAATGCCTATCTTGGAGCGTCCGAGAAGACCTGTACTGACCGTTCCGGGCATCCGGGCGCAAAAAGATCGTGAAGGGGTGGGTCGGAGGCGGGGCGTGTGTTATGCTGTAAAGAGGTAGGTGCCCGCCCCGTGGCGCGGTTGGTTTGTTCATTGGGGCTTGGTGGGGGTGGCTGGTGGCGATCGGGTTGAGGCCCGTGCCGCGAGCGGCGGTTGGATGTGCGCCGGGCGGGTTTGTGAAGGCTGATCGGAACGGCATTCCTCTTGTAGCGGAGACTGAGATCATGAAACTTGGCTCACTTGTGCGCGGCGTTGCTGCGGCCATGTCGTGTCTGACGGCGACCTTCGCGTCTGCCCAGAGCACGATCACCCAGTGGAACTTCAACTCGTCGATCACCGCGCCCAGCACGGGCAGCGGCACGCTGACGCACATCGGCAGTACGCTCGGCGCGTCGGTGAGCGGATCCGGCTCGAGCGACGGCGGGAGCGCCCTCAACGCCACGCCCTTCCCGGCGCAGAGCGTGGGCAGCGGCACGGCTGGCGTGCAGTTCGCGGTGAGCACCGCGAACAACACGAACATCATCGTTTCGACCGACATGCGCTGGTCGGGCTCGTGCAGCAAGTACGTGCGGGCGCAGTACTCCACCAACGGCACCACGTTCGTGGACATGCCCGCCGATTCGTTGATCACGGCTCCGGGCAACACCAACTTTGTCAACGGCCTGACGTGGGACCTCTCGGGCGTGATGGCGGCCAACAACAACGCCAACTTCAAGGTGCGCTTCGTCACCATCTTCGATCCGGCCAACAACGCGACGTATTCCACCAACACGGGCGTGGCGTACGCCACGACGGGCACGCTCCGGTTTGATGCGGTGACCGTCAAGGGCACGGCGGTCGTGTCGGTGCCCCCTTCGGGCACGGGCTCGGCGAACCCCTCCGCGGCCTGCCGCGGCTTCCCGGTCAAGTTCAGCGTGAGCACGGTGCCCGGCCAGAACCCCGCGAGCGACGCGGTGCTGGTGTCGGCGAACCTGTCGAGCATCGGCGGGTCGATGAACCAGTCGTTCACCGAGACCAACCCCGGCATCTTTGAGTACACGCACGTGATTCCCATCGGCCAGGGTTTGGCCAGCTACATGATCCCCTTCACGGTGACCGAGACCAACGCCATGCCGCGCAGCAGCAATGGCAACTTCAGCATCTCGGTGAACCAGTGCATCAACAACGCCGACGTGGTCATCTCACAGGTGTACGGCGGCGGCGGCAACTTCCCCGACGCCATCTACCGCAACGACTTCGTCGAGCTTTACAACCGTTCGGCGATGGCCGTGAACATCGGCGGCTGGAGCGTGCAGTACGCTCCGGCGACCGGCTCGTTCACTTCCAAGGTCGATGTCCCCGCGGCCACCACGCTGCAGCCCGGCCAGTACTACCTCGTGCAGATGGCCGCGGGTTCCAGCGGCTCACAAGACCTGCCCACCGCCGACTTGGTCGGCACCATCTCTATGGCCGCGGGCAACGGCAAGGTGGCCTTGGTCACCAACAACACGCTCCTGGGTTCGGCCTGCATCGGGCCCACGGTGAGCGACCTCGTGGCCTATGGCACGAGCGCGGGCTCGGTGTCGTGCTACGAGGGGCTTACCGGCCCGGCTCTGGGCATGAGCAACACCAACGCCGTGATCCGCGCCAACAACGGCTGCACGGACACGAACAGCAACATCGATGACTTTGGCACGGGCGTGCCTACGCCGCGCAACACGGCGTTTGTGTTCAACGTGTGCGGCGCGGGCCCCACGATCTTCGCGAGCGCGTTCTTCTCGGCCAGCGTCTACTGCGTGGGCGACACCTACCAGCTCACTGCCAGCGTCTCGGGCGGGAGTGGCATGTTCAGCGTGTTCGCGGACCTTTCGCCCCTGGGCGGGTCGGCGAATCAGGCGCTGACCGACTTCGGCGGCGGATCGTTCGGCTTCATGGGCACGGTGGCCAACACGGCCACGGTTCGCAAGTTCATCTCGCAGATCAGGGTGATGGATTTGGAGACCATCACGTCGGGCGTGGCCAGCCCCTCGAGCGAGGTTGGCCGCTGCCAGCCCTCGGCCACGTCGTCGAGCGATCCGAAGGCTCTGTGCGTGAACCGCGGCGACACCTATCGCCTCGTGGTCTTCCCCCTGCTTGCCAACGCCAACCCGCCCTCGTCGGGCGTGATGAGCATCGAGGCCGATTTCTCGTCGGTCGGCGGGCCGTCCAGCGTGATGCTGAATGACGACGGCACGGGCGTGTGGGCCTCGGCCCACGAGGTGCTCATGGCGGGCGCGGCAACGGGCGACTACATGATCCCGTATGTGCTCACCGACTTTGAGAGCCGCGTCTTCAACGGCAACGGCGCTGTGTCGGTGATCGATTGCACCGACGCGTCCCGCGGCATGAAGATCAGCCAGGTGTACGGCGCCGGCAACAACTCCGGCACCCCCGCCTCGACCTACGACCACGACTACGTGGAACTCTTCAACTCTTCTTCTTCGCCTATTGATATCACCGGCTGGGGCCTGCAGTACACGTCGGTCGACGGCCCCAACACCACTCCCGCGTGGGCGGTGGTGCCGCTCACCGGCACGGTTCAGCCGGGCGGCTATTACCTGATTTCGCTCGTCGGCGGCGGCACCGCGGGCGGCTCACCTCTGCCCCCGGCCGATGCCCAGTCGCTGACGGTGCAAATCAGCCCCTCGGGCGGCAAGCTGGCCATCACCAATGACCAGACCGCGCTGGTCACCATGACCGACTGCGGAGCCGGCAACGTGGTGGACCAGGTGAGCTACGGCACCACGGCCACCTGCTACGAAGGCCACGGCTCGGCGGGCGGCCACAACAACACGCGGGCGCTGTTCCGCATCTCCGACGGCTGCCGCGACACCAACAACAACGACGCGGACCTGCTCACCTACGCCCCCAACCCGCGCAACTCCTCCAGCGCGACCAACCCGTGCGCCAGCTCGTGTACGCTCGACTACAACAACGACACGGTCATCAACCCCGACGACCTTGGCGACTTCATCACGGACTACTTCACCTCACCGCCCGTGTCCGGCCCCGGCGGCTACGCGATTCCCTGCCCCGGCAACGCTCCGCCCTACGACCTGGGCTACAAGGCCGCATTCACGGTCGGCAATGTCGGCCAGTGCAACGAGCCCTTCTCGGACAACCTCGGCGACTGGATCACCCAGTACTTCGGCGACCAGACCTGCGGCTGAGCCAAAGTAGCGCCCGGCCGTGAGATGACAGTGATTCAACCAAGCCCCCGGCCGCAAGGTCGGGGGCTTTTCATTTCGACGCAAGTGAGGCCCTGCGCCACCCGCCGCGAGCGATCCGCGTGGTCACCTGCCGCTCACGCTGGCAAGGAGTGCCGCGGCGGTCTGTTCGGCATCCGCACGTTCCGCATCGCCGGGCAGCGCGGGCAGGTTGATGCGCACGTTCACGGCGCAGCAGCGCGCCGCGCTCTGGATCAGGTCCAGCGAAATGGCCAGATCGGAGGCGAGGTGCGGGTTGCTCTTGCCCGCAAGCGAGCGGCACGTGTTGGCAACCTGCGCGCACGCGGCAAGAGCCGCAAGGGGAATCTGCACGCAGGCGCGGGCGGCCCCGGGCAGCGCGGCCCGTTGGGGGTCGCCCTCGGGCAGGCGTTGCAGCATGTTGAGCCGCTGGTAGGCCGACGCGTCTTCATCGCCGAGTTGCAGGAGGGCCGTTCGGGCGTTGGTCAGAACGGTGCGGGCCTCGTCGTGCAAGGCAGCGTGGGGGGCGAGGTCCTTCTTGCCTGCGGAATAGGCGACGACCATGTGCGCCTGCGCGCAGGCCAGGGCCGCCGCGGCGCAGGCCGTGGCCCCGCCGCCCGGGGCGGGGGTCTTGGCGGCCACGGCTTCGAGAAGCGTGCCGAAGGTGGTTGCGGCGAGGGGGAAAGTGCTCATGGGTCGATAGAGACGAGTCTAGCGGCCGCGGCCGGGCCACCCGTACCATGCGGCTCAACACGTCGATATGTTCCTGCGGAGCCCACACCCATGGCCGAACTCGAAACCACCACGCTCAACCGTCCCTGGGTCTTGAAGACGGGCGTGTTCATGCTGGGCCTGCTGGGCTTTGGCATCTGGGGGTTGGTTGATGCCACGGTGATCTACCCCAACCGGGGCATCGAGGACGCGAGTTTCAAGCAGAAGTTGTACCTGGAGGCCAACCAGCGGGCCGGCCGGCTGGTGCTGTCGTCGCTGCGCGAGCCGAAGGAGGAGCTGGAGCGGCTCAGCGAGCGACGCGCCGAGCTGCGCAAGGTGATGGAGGACGACACGGCCCTGCAGAAGGCCGAGGCGGTGGGCGGGCCGCTGGCGCAGGAGGCGACGAACCGGCGGCGGACCCTGTCGGCCGGCCTGGCTGATGCCGCGGGGTTGCGTTGGCTGGAGAGCTTGGCGCTGGTCGGCCGTGTTGACGCGCAGCACACCGTGATGGCCGATGCGGACAAGACGCTGGCGGAACTCAAAGCCAAGTGGGACAAGACCAGCCCGCCCAAAGAGCTCGCGGCGTACGACCTGCCGTTGCAATGGGCGTTCACGGTCGCGGGGTTCGCGGGCTTTGTCTACCTCGTGGTGCTGGTGGTGCGAACCAAGGCCACGGTGTTCAAGTGGGACGCGACCGAGCAGCGCCTCCACCTGCCGGGCGGACGCTCGCTCGTGCCCGCCGACGTGAAAGAGTTTGACAAGCGCAAGTGGGACAAGTTCTTTGTGTTCCTGATTCCCAAAGACGGGAGCAAGCCGCTCAAGCTCGATCTGTACCGGCACGCCAAGCTCGAGGAGTGGGTGCTGGCGATGGAAAGGACAGCCTTCCCCGAACAGGCCAAGCCCGAGACGGCCAGTGAAGAGCCCGCGCCGGTCGCCGGTTGATGGCCCGCCGCGCAGCCCGCGTTGGTGGCGTTCACCTGCCCGCGGCGCGCCGGGCCTCGAGGAAGAGCTCACTCAGGCTCTGCCTGCCGCGAAACTCGATGGCGTTCTGGTTGCGCACGTGGTACATGAGCAGTTGCTCAGCACGCTGATCGAGCACCACGACAAGGTCTTCGCTGCCGATGTCGGTGGTGAGCGCGGCAAACTCGTTGCCCCACGCCGCGACATCGGCCCGCGCCTCCATCGTGCGCCAGGCCTCGCCCAGCGTGGAGATGCCCAGCGCGGCCACGGCGCACCAGAGAAGGGTGCGGAGTCGATCGGTGGTGCGCGGCACGGGCAAAGCCTGCCGCACGACCTCGGGCGTGTCGAGCGGGTTGCTCATCGGCCGGTCCCCTTGCCCGTGGATTCGGCATCGGCCACGAGGTTGCGATAGCCGATGCCCGTGAGTTTGCGGGCGGCCTGGTCCCACTTCACGCCCACGAGTTCCTGGTTGGTGGTGTCGAGGATGAAGATGGCGTTGGCGTTTGAGCCCAACATGCGGCCCGAAAGAAGCGTGTATTGCCCGCGCGGGCGCGAGGCGGCTGGGGCCGCGCCGGGTGGCTGGCCCAGTGGCCCTTGCGAGATGCCGAACTGGGCGAGCGCGCCGGCCTCAAGCGGGCCCGCCTGCCCTGCAACCATCATGGGTGTAGCGCGGGTGCGGGCCTCGTGGTCGCGGCGCAGGCCCATGAGCGCCGCCAGCGCGGCGGCGAGGGCGACTGCGACGATGATGAGCGCGGGGTTTGAGATTCTGGAGGTGAACATGGGCGATGGTGCTTCCGCATGGGCGCCGCCCGGCTTCGGGGCGTTTGGGCTGTGCGCTGCCCCCGTGACCACGCTCAGTCTTTGTGGCCGCGCTTGCTGGGGATGAGGTTCGCGCCAACCACCAGCAAGAGAAGCAGAATGCCGGTGCCCATGGCAGCCAGGTCGCCCTCGGCCTCTTTGGGCGGGTTCATGGTGGGGGGGGCGAGTCGGGTGTTGCCGATGCCGCTCTGGGCGTAAGCGTCGCCGCAGACGGCCAAGGCCACGCCGCCGGCACACAGGGCGATGAGGAGGTGCTTCTTCATAGCGGGGAAGGCTAGGTGGCGTGGGCAGGGGCGTGGTGCAGCGGTGGCCGAGCCGGGGCCGGAGTCCTCCATCGGCTCGCAGAGCCCAGCCACGCGGGCCGGCCCCCTACGCTCTCGGCCCCGCCGGGCCTGACGGCGAGTCTGGCACGCGGCCCCGAAGCGGGCCGGCCCGGGGGGCAGAGAAAGGGACCCTCCATGGCCTTGGCATGCACCGGCACCATCAGCATCGACAGTGTGTACACCCCGCACGGGCATCAGGAGCGGGTTTTGGGCGGGAGCGTCACGTACTTTGCCGCCGCGGCGAGCTTTCACGGTCCCGTTCGGGTTGTGGCCGCCGTCGGCGATGATTTTCCTCCGGCGTGTCGCAGGGTTCTCAAGGGGTTCAAGAACATTGACGCGGCGGGGATCGAGACCCGCGCCGGGAGCAAGACGTTCGCGTGGGGGGGGAAGTACTTCGCGAACATGAACAGCCGCGAGACGCTGTTTACCGAGCTGGGTGTGCTGGCCGAGGCGCCGCCGGCGGTGCCCGCGGCGTTTGCCGACAGCGCGTTTGTGTTTCTGGCCAACTCGCACCCGGCGGTGCAGATGGGCTTCCTGAAGCAGTTCCCCAAGCGCCGGCTGGTGGTGGCCGACACCATGGACCTGTGGATCAACACCGCGAAGGCCGACCTTGAGGCGCTCTTGCGAGAGGTGGATGGGCTGGTGCTGAACTACGACGAGGCGGAGCTCTTCACGGGCAAGCAGAACCCGGTGACGGCGGCGCGGCAGCTTCTCAAGAACTACTCGAAGGGCAGGAAGGGCCTGAAGTTTGCCGTGGTGAAGAAGGGCGAGCACGGGTGCATTCTGGTGCACCGCGACGGCATCTCGGCTTTGCCCGCCTACCCGGCCGAGAGGGTGGTTGACCCGACCGGCGCGGGCGACACGTTTGCCGGCGGCATGATGGGGTCGATCGCCGCGGCTGGGCGGAAGAAGCGGCTGGCCGACCCGTGCGCGTTCGAGGTGATCCAGCGCGGGCTGGCGCACGGCACGGTGGTGGCGAGTTTCAACATCGAGAGTTTCACGCTGGGGCGGCTCACGAAGCTCAAGAAGGCCGAGTTGGACAAACGCTACCGCGAGTTCTCGAAGATCGTGCGGGTGTAAGGGGCCAGATGAATGTGTCCATCATGCACTACCTGTGCCCTTGTTGCTGCTAGAGTTCCACGTGAGACAGGCTGTCCTCTATCAAGGCGAAGACGGATACTGGGTCGCTGAGGTGCCCTCGCTTCCTGGGTGCGTTTCGCAAGGGCAGACACGCGATGAGGCCGTTCGGAACATCACGGAAGCGGCTGAGTTGTGGCTGGAGTCCGCCGCGACACACGGGGATCCCATCCCGTTGGAACAGCGGCCGCCCGAGGTAGTGCCGCTCAGTGACCTGAGGCGGTCCGCGTAAGCCACCACAATTGTGGGAAACCTGTCAGTTGTACTGAATTTGTCGGCACCTTGCCGCAATCCTGCGCAACTTGATGACAAACGGGCTAGATTCACGGCGTGCCGCCACTCCCCGTTGTCAGTGGGAACGAAACCGTTGCCGCGTTGCAGCGGCTTGGGTTTGTCGTGGATCGTCAGAAGGGCAGCCACGTTCAGATGCGACGCGATGCCCCACGGTTTGGGCGCACGACCGTGCCCTTGCACAAGGAGCTTGACCGCGGCACCCTGCGTTCGATCCTGCGGGGTGCGGGTGTGAGTCTTGAAGAGTTCCTGGCCGCGACCGGGCGGTGAACGCGCAGCGCGCGCCTCAGTCATCCGCCGAGATGGCACGCGGACCGTGCTTGCCGGCGGTCTTCTCCATGTAGCCGTTGCCCTTGCGCTCGTACTTGGTGAAGCCCAGCCGCTCCAGGTTCTTGTTCGAGAGGGCGCTCTTGCCCTTCATGTCGCTCCACTTGCCGGCGATGTTGGGCAGTTGCACCACCCGCCGCACGGGCTTCTTGTTCAGCGGGTGCTTGGTCAGCGCATCATCGCTCATGCGTTGCAGCAGCTCGAAGGTTTCGCCGGTGGGCTTGCCCTTCTTGTCCAGGATTTCATAAACGTAAAGGGGCATAGCAGTCAGCCGTTGGCCGTGAGCGAAGAGGGGGAAGCAGGCAAGGCTCAGTCGAGCTTCTCGCTCTCGATGCTGGCGCTCTCGCCCTTGAGTTTCTTCTCGACGTACTTCTTGAGCCAGGTCTCGAAGCTCTTGCCCGCCGCAGCGTCCTTGCCGAAGTCCACCTTCGCCACATCGGCGAACGAGACTGTCACCTTGTCGTCGCTGGCGGCGGTCATCAGGCGAACGATGCTGGCCCGCGGCGTTGCGGCGCGGCGGCGGTCAAAGATGTAGCCGGTGATGCTGCGACCATCGGCAAGCGTGAGCGTGCAGTCGCCGCGGAAGTCGAAGGCCTTTTCGAGGATGTCGAGGCGCGAGGCATCGTCGGCCAGCGCTGCGGACAGGCCCTGCAGGCTGCCGGGCTCGATGGTGGAAGTGTGATGTCCGGATTCGGCTCCGCTCATGTCGAGAGGGTAGGGGCCGCCGGTGGCCGCGCGAGTTTGCGGCCGCGGGCGCGGCGGTTGCCGATATCGACCCCATGCCCGCCTGGCTCAGCACCGTTCTGCTCCTGATCGGCTCCAACGCGTTCATGACGTTCGCGTGGTACTACCACCTGAAAGACCGGGGGTGGTCTCTGGCCATGGCCGTGGGCGTGTCGTGGCTGATCGCGTTGCCGGAGTACATGCTGCAGGTGCCCGCAAACCGCCTCGGGCACGTGTCGCATGGCGGGCCGTTCACACTGCCGCAACTCAAGATCATTCAGGAAGCCATCACCCTGACGGTGTTCGGGGTTTTTTCGATCTATGTCATGCACGAAAAGTTGCGCACGACCGACTTGGTGGCGTTCGGGCTGATCATGGCCGGTGTGGTTGTGGGGATGCTGGGCAAACAGGGTGCTTTGCCCACAAGCGCGTGAGGTATCGCTGCCGATCGGATGAGCGCGGGCCCGTTAGGGAAACGCGAACAGTCCGAAAAATCGACGAAAAGTCGCCGCACATGCCGCCTTTGGGTGTATGCTCTGCTCTCGGACTTTGAGTTCGTTCGCGGGTCCGGGCCAATCAGGGAAGGAAGGGATCACATGAAGAATCTTGCTGCGCGTTTGTTCCGGAAGCTCCCCGTGGTGTCGGCTGCGGCCGCGCTGGCGATGGCCGCGGGCTCGGGGCTTGGCCACGAGACGGGCCGCCTGACCTACTGGGATTTCACGGTGGCCAGCGACCTGAGCTCGCTCTCGATGGTGGGCAGCGCGCAGTTGACCGACGACGGGCGTGCGCGGCTCACGCGCCCTGAGGAGGGGCAGACGGGGGCGCTCTGGCACGTGAACAAGCAACGTCTGGCCGAGGGCTTCCAGTTGGTCTTCCGCTTCCAGACGAGCGCGCCCGGGTGCTTCATGGACCCGCTGTGTACCGACGGTGGCGACGGCCTGGCGTTCGTGATTCAGAACAACGACCCGGCCCAGGTGGGCGGCGGCGGCGGCGACATCGGCTACGCGGGCATGGCCAACTCGCTCGCGGTTGAGTTTGACATGTGGAACAACGGCGACGGGGACAACGACCCCGACGGCAACCACGTGGGCGTGCAGACGCGTGGCGCCCAAGAAAACAGCCACTTCGGCGACGCGACCGTGGCGCAGGCGAGCCCCACGGTGCAGATGGACGACGGCGAGGTCCACGTGGTGCGTATTGACTACGTGCCGGGGCAGATGCGCGTCTTCGTGGACAACCTGCAGGTGCCGCTGCTCAACGCCGCGGTCGACCTGACGGCCTTGGCCCCCACCGAGGGCAACCCGCTGGGCGACAACATTCTGGACGAGAGCGGCGCGGCGTACATCGGCTTCACCGCCGGCACGGGCGCGGCCATTCAGAACCACGACATCCTGTACTTCGTGCTCCGCACCGGCGAGCCGTGCCCGATCGACTACGACGGCTCGAACCAGATCGACCCCGACGACATCAGCGACTTCATCACCGACTACTTCACGACCCCGTCCATCGCCGGACCGGGCGGCTTTGCGGTGCTTTGCCCCGAGAACGAGCCGCCCTATGACCAGGGGTACAAGGTGAACTTCACCGGCGGCTGCGGCGAGCCCAACTCGGACACGCTTGGCGACTTCATCACGGCGTACTTCGCCGGTTGCGATGCCGAGCCCGGCTGATGGATGGTGAGTTTCGCACCCTCAGAAAGGGTGCTTCGGCCCCGCGTTGAGCAGCTTGGCCCCGTCTTCGGCGCTCATGGTGCCCTCGGCCACGTACGCGGCGATCTCGCGCCGGCTCTGTTCGCGTTCCTTCTCGCGAGCGTGAGAGCGGATGCCGCGCGAGATCATGCCCACCAGCGCGAGCACGAGGCCGCCGACGATGGCGACGGCAGCGATGTCATCGCCTCCAACGGAGGCAAGTGTGACGGGCGTGCCGATGAACTCAGCCGGGAGTGGGGTCATGTGCGTGCTCGCATGGGGTCGCGCAGGAACTGGGCCAGGTCCGACTTTTTCTTTCCCGCGTCGAGGAGTTTGGCCGCGTCATCGGGCGTGATGGTGCCCTCCGCGACATACGCGGCGATCTCGCGCCGGGATTCTTCGCGGGCCCTGGTTTCAACAGCCCTGCGCACCGACCCGGCCACCACGCCGACGATGGCGACGGTGAATGCGCCGGCCACAGCGGTGATCGGGATAAGGAGCGCGAGTTGCTGCACGGTGGGTTCGGCGCTCATGGTGGGGCTCGTGGGGGGAAAGTGAAGTCGGAGGCACGAGGCAGGCGACGCGAGGCGGCCGCGGAGATACGGGCGGGTCAGGCCTCCTCGCGGCTCTTGCCCGCCTTCATCAGGCGTTCACCCTGCTCGGGCGTGATGGAACCCTCGGCGATGTACGCCGCGATCTCGCGGCGGGTGCGCTCCCGCGCGGCGGTCTTGTGCATGCTTGAGGCAGTGGAGAGCACGAGCCACACCAGGGCGATGATGCCGGTGAAAACCCACATGGCCTCTTCGGCGAGCAGCAGGGGGATGTCCGCGATCATGGGCAACTCCTGTACGAAACACCACACCGCACAAAGCGTGCGAGCTTGCCGCGCCACGCGCGGGCTCGCGCACCGTGCGCGGCCCCGAGCACACACCCCGGCCCTCCGCTTGCATTGTTAGTGGGAGAACGGGTCCGGGGCTTTCATATTCGGCTAGGGGTGCAAGGCAGTACGCGGCCGCGCGCCGCCGGGGAGGCCGAATGGAACTCGAACGGGCGAGGATAACGGCATGACCGAAGCGGGGGCCGCTACCGTCGGTCGTGCCGACATCGACGAGTGAGATTGTGGCCGCGTTGCTGGAGGCCTATCGGGCCGGCGCGTTTCCCATGGCCGATGGCGCGCAGGGGAGGTGCGGTTCTACACGGCTGACCCGCGCGCCGTCGTGCCCATCGACAAGGCCCCCGGTGAGGAGGGGGGCATCGTGGTGAGCCGCAGTTTACGAACGACGCTGCGGCGATGCCCGTTTGAGATCACCAGCGATCGCGTGTTTGTGGAGGTGATGCGGGCGTGCGCCACCGTGCCGCGCAAGGGCGAGAGCGAAGGAGCAGAATGTGTCGGCGCGAGTGAGGCGGGTGAGGCGGGAACGTGGATCAGCGAAGAGATGGTGGGGTGGTACGCCGCGTTGCACGCGGCTGGGCACGCCCACAGCGTGGAGGCTTGGCGTGACGGGAAACTTGTGGGCGGGCTGTATGGCGTACATATCGGGGGCGTGTTCTGTGGCGAGTCGATGTTCAGCCTGCCGGGGCTGGGCGGGAGCGGGGCGAGCAAGGTGTGCCTGGTGCGACTGGCACACCACCTGCGCCGCATCGGCGTGGTGCTGCTGGACACGCAGTACACCAATCCGCACATGGCGAGCCTGGGCGCGGCGGAGATTCCGCTGGGCGAATACATGAAGAGGCTCAAGGCCGCGCTGCGGGTGCGGGCGCCGTGGGGCGCGTGGGTGTGAGGTGCGACATCCGGCGCGGGCCGCGGGACTACCCAACCGGATTGCGGAACACGCGCAGTTGGTGGCCGTACCAGAAGCGGTTGAACGAGGCCGATGTCTCCAGCACGAGGCCCGCGTGCCGGGCCCAGACCTCAACCTGTTCAACGGGGGCGTAGTGAATCCACTGGCGAGCCAGAACCAGATCGTGCAGGTGGTTGGCGCTGGCACGCCAGAGAGGTGCGCGGCACATGTCTTTGTAGAGCAGGATGCCGCCGGGGGCGACGCGCGCCGCCGCGGCGGTGATGAGGGCCTGTTGATCGGCCGGTGGAACGTGGTGCATCACGTCGATGATGCTGACAACGTCGAAGAGTTTGGGGTGCATGGGCGGGCCTGGCCATGGGCTTTGCACGCCGATGCACACAAACGCGGGCGCAAGGCCTGAGAGGTTGGTGCGATGGCGGACGGCCGAGGCCACGGTGATCGCCGCGGCTGAGGAATCGAAGCCGACCGAGGTGGCTAGGCCCACCTTGGCCGCGAGCAGGTGAAGGAAGAGGCCGCCGCCACAGCCGACATCCAGCACCTTGGAGCCGGGCGGAACGAGGGGCAGCAGTTCCTCGAACGGGGCGATGAAGGGGCGGTAGCGCTGGAGTGTGCGGAGGAAGAACCCGCCGCCGCTCTGTGCGTACAGCGATGCCGCGAGGGCGGAAAGGTCGGCGGGTGTGCAGGCGGCTGATGGCATCAAGAACAGAATGGTACAAAAAGCGACACGCCCCGTCGTGCGGGGCGTGCGTCCCGAAGATGCCATCTCCGGGGATGTTGGAACAACTGTACACTCGCGCGGGGGCTTACGCAAGGCAGAACCCCCCGGAGGACGTGTGATTCAGCGGGTTATTGCGTACGTTGACGGTTTCAACCTCTATTTCGGGATGAAGTCTCAAGGGCTTCGTGCCGGGTACTGGCTGGACATTCCACGCCTGCTTGTGAAGTACTTGATGCCGGGACAGCAACTGGTCGGAACCAAGTACTTCACGTCGCGAGTGGCCGGCTCGCCCGAGAAGGCACGTCGGCAGAACGTCTATCTTGAGGCCTTGGCCACGCGCCCGGGACTTTCAATGCACTACGGCCAGTATCGAGCACAGCGGCGACGCTGCGGAGCGTGCGGCGCCGAGTGGACCGTGCCGCAGGAGAAGATGACCGATGTGAACATCGCCACCGAACTCCTCAAAGATGCGTTCGCCGACCGCGTGGACCTCGCGTTGCTGGCCTCGGCGGATAGCGATCTGTCGGGACCGATTCGCGCCTATCGCGAACTTTGGCCCTCCAAGCGCATCTTGGCCCTGTTCCCTCCCGGCCGTGGCTCCGTGGAGATTGAGGCGCTTGTTCACGGCAAGCGGCGCATCCGGGCGGCGGCTGTATTGGAGTGCCAAATGCCTGATGCGGTGGTGGGTCCAGACGGGCACGTCAAACACCGACCTTCCGAATGGAAGAGCGCCGCTCGGACCGATGACACCGGGACGATCGGTGCGGAAGGCAATCCATGACGGTCCATCGCGAGCACATCCTGTGGTCTCTGGTTCGCCTGGCCCGTCCGGGGCAGTGGGTGAAGGGCGCGTTTGTGCTGGTGGGGCCTCTCTACGGCGGTGCGCTGTCGAATCGCCCGCAGGCGGTGTCCGCCGCGCTCGCGTTTCTGGCCTTCGGGCTGGCCTCGAGCGCGTGCTACATCTTCAACGACCTGCGCGATGTGGAGGGCGATCGGCTGCACCCGCGCAAGCGGAACCGCCCCATCGCCAGCGGGGCGGTGAGGCCGGGCGTGGCGACAGCCCTCGCGGCGGGCTTTGCCGCGGCCGCCGCGGCGATGGTGGGCGGTGTCGTGTTCGCGGGCCCCGGCGGTGGCGGCACCGCGGCCATGTGGCTGGGCGTGGCCGTGGGGCTTTACGCCGTCAACGTGCTGGTCTACAGCGTGCTCACCAAGCACATCGTGATTCTGGATGTGATGGCGCTCGCGCTGGGCTTTGTCCTGCGCGTGCTGGGCGGGTGCGCGGCGGTGCTGGTCGAACCATCGAGCTGGCTGCTCAACGTCACGTTCTTCATCGCCATGTTCCTGGCCTTCGGCAAGCGGCTGGGCGAGCGGCGCGTGATGGGCGAAGCGGCGGTGAGCACGGTGCGCACCGTGCAGACCAAGTACACCGAAGACCTCCTGCGGATGATGGTGGTGGTGACCGGCGTGGCCACCCTGCTCACCTACGCGGGCTACGTGCTGGCGCAGGGGGTGCGCTACACGCACGGCTTCAACCTGCTGTGGCTCACCATGCTGCCCGCGACGTATGCGCTCATGCGGTGCATTGTGCTGCTGGAGAAGGGCACGTACGACGACCCCACCGATCTTGCCAGCAAGGACCGTGCATTCCAGATCGCCGCGCTGGCCTTCGCCGGCCTGACGGTGAGCCTGATGATGCGCTTCCCGCACGTCGCCTGAGCGGGGCGGCGTGGTTGCCGCTCAGCACCCTTGGTAGTACGACGTGATGTAGTCGCCCAGATTGTCGGGGAAGGGCGGGTTGCACTGCGGGCTGCCGTCCATGGTGTAGTTGGCCTTGTAGCCGTTGTCGTAGGGCGGGGCGTTTTCGGGGCAGGGCGTGGCGTAGCCGCCGGGGCCGGGAATGTGCGGTGAGGTGTAGTAGTCGGTGATGAAGTCGCCCAGGTCGTCGGGGTTCAGGTTGCCGTCGAGGTTGTAGTCGAGCGCGCACGCGGGTGGCGGCGTGAAGGCGCACACGCGGGCGGTGACCACCACGTCGTCAACACCGGCTTCAAGTAGCGACTGCGGGTTCGTGTCGTCGGCGATGAAGCGAATCTTCACGTTGGCCGTGGGCACAAGGCCCACCGACGAGAGTGTGAAGGCGTGGAAGCGCCAGTTGCCGTTCACCTCCGGGTCGGCCAGCGAACCGGGGCCGATCGTCTCGGCGGTGGTCCAGTTCGTGCCGCCGTTGGTGGAGACCTGCACGCGGAACGTGTCGTTGTACGGCCCGGCACCGAAGCCGTTGGAGAACCAGCGCCAGTAGGAAACGGTCGCATCGTCCTGACCGGCGAGGTTGATCGTGGGGCTGTTGAGAATGGCCTGCCCGTTGTCGAGGTCGCCGGTGCCGGGCGCGGTGCCGCGAGCGGCCTGCCCGGTCACCCAGCAGGTCACGCCGGGGTCGGCGGTGTGGTCATCTTCGGGCTGTGCGGCCGTGCCGTTGGGGTCCACGCGCGTCCACAGGCCCGCGGCTGTGCCGGTGTTGGGGCCGGTGGTCCAGCCCTGGTCGGTCTCAAAGGTGTCGGAGAAGGCGGTGGTAACGACCCCGGTGGCTGGGGCGTAGAAGGAGCCGCTGCACGGGAGCGAGACCACGGTGCCGCCGCTGCCGGTGGCCTGAGCGCGGAACTCGAGCGTGTCTGAGCAGAGCACCTGCGGGAGCGTGGCACGATACGTTGAACCGCTCACGAGCGTGAGCGGCACCTGCACCGGCGAACCCCCGTTGAGCTTGTAGAACAGGGCCGCGCTGGCGGCGTTCAGCGTTTCGGTGCCGCTGGCGATCGTGACATCGATCGTTGGCCCGGTGCCCGCGTTCACCGCGATGTTTGGCGTGCCCGAGAGCGCCATGCCCAGGGCCGCGGCGGCGGGCGTCACATCAAGCTTGTACATCTGCGTCTGCGTAAACACAGACGCGCTCACGCGGATGTAGTAGGTGCCCGCCGCGGGCAGAAGCACGTTGCTCACGGCCTTGGCCACTCCCGCGGCACCGCCGCTGGCGCTGGCGAGCACCGTGGCGCCGTCGGTGGAGAGCACCTCGAGCGTGAGGTTCGCGCCCGCGCGGGTGTCGGTGATATTGCCCGAGCAGCAACTGCCCGACTGGCCCGAACAGGACTGGGCGGAGTTGTCGTACTGGAAACCGATCGGCGTGGCGACCACGCCCAACCGGCGCGCGCTGCTCACCGCGACCTTGAACCAGTCGATCTCGCCGTTGTTCTCGATGGAGATGAGCGATGCCGCGCCGAAGCTCACGTCGGGCGCGGGCACATCGCCGATGTGCAGCGCCGTGCAGGAGTCGAGCGTGCCGAGGTTGCTGGCCTGCGCGGCAGAATCGTTGGGCTCGTAATCATCGCCGTAGAGATACTGCCCGTGGCGCATGTCGTCGTGGCGGATGCCGTCGAAGGCCGTGGAAACGAAGGGCTCCATGAGCTTGGTCTGCTCGATGGGGCACACGTGGGGCATGCCCAGGCCGTGGCCGTGCTCATGCTGCAGCACGTTGCGGAGCTTGAGCGAGCCGTTGGCGGTGTCGTCGAAGAAGTTGTCGCCCGTGTCGATGACCATGTCGCCTTCGTCGGGGTAGAAGTTGTACGCGAGCACGCCCGAGTTGCCGTCGATGGTGTGGCCGCCGATGCGACAGTCGCCGCGCACGCCGGGCAGGCCGATGTCGGTGGCAAGGTCCACGCCGTCGTCGTTGGCCTCGTACACGTACGTGATGCCGGTGACCTGGCTCCAGCGTGCGAACACGCCCTGGATGATGGGCAGCCAGACGGCCTGCGAGCCGTAGATGGTGTTGAGCCGGGCGCGCAGGTTGCTGTTGCCCGCGGCCTCGCCGTTGAAGCCCGCGATGGGCGTGCCGTCGGGCACGATCGAGTAACTGATGGTGAGGGGCTTGCCCTGCGGGCTGCCGCCCGGTGTGTAGGCCGTGCCCGGCCAGCGTGTGCCGTTCTGGAAGGCGAGGAAGCCCTGCTGCCAATCCTGGAAGCGGAAGGCATCAATCACCTCCTGGCTGGTGCCGGGGGCGAAGCAGGTGGCAAAGGCCACGGCCGATTGACGCCCAAGGGCCGTTGCGTTTTCGACCATCGCCCGGTGAACGGGATCGAGGGTGTCGAGGTTGGTGGCCCGGCCGGGAACCACGCCGCGCCGATCGCACGAAACCGGCGCGGTGTCTTGCGCGTGGAGGTCAAAGGGGCGTGTGGCGGCACACTCGGCCGAGACATCCGGCACGATCCACGGAGCGTTGCTCGCCGCCGAGGCTAGAGCCGCCGGTGAGGGCGATGTGAGGGCGAGGGCGGCGAGGCATGAAAGGCGACATGCGTGATGCACTTGTGGACTCCCGCTGCTTTGGACCGAACCGGCCGTGGGGGCCGCGCGTGACGTTGACGCGCGACACCCGCATGATGGCTGAACAGCCACGTCCGAGAAGACTACCACATGACGAACAGGAAACAACCACCCTGAATAGGCCATTACGCCGCGGCGGCCGTTCAGGCGTGAATGCACCGTCCCTCGCTCGCCAGCGCGGCCTCGTGCATGGCCTCGTGCATGGTGGGGTGGGCGTGAACCGTGCAGATGAGTTCCTCGGTCGTGGCTTCGAGCCGGCGCGCAAGCGTCATCTCGGCGATGAGCTCGGTGGCCTGGTCGCCGATGATGTGGGCGCCGAGGATTTCGCCGCGCGGCACGCCGCGGATGATCTTCACGAAGCCGTCTGTGTGTGCCGCGGCTATGGCCTTGCCGTGGCTGGAGAAGTTGTATTTGCCGATTTCGTAGTCTTTGCCCTTCACGAGGCCGTCGGCGATGAGCTTCTGCTCGGTGAAGCCCACGCTGGCCACCTGCGGAATGCAATAGGTGCAGCCGGGGATCACGGTGTAGTTGATCGGGTGCGGCTCGTGGTGCTGCTTGGGGTTCTTGGCGCGCCAGGCGATGCGCTCGACGCAAAGGATGGCCTCTTCGCTGGCGACGTGCGCGAGCCACGGCGGGCCGATCACATCGCCCACGGCGTACACGCCGGGCAGGTTGGTCTTGTAGTCGATGGATTCGTCCTTGGTCTTGCCCGGCACGTAGTCGGTCACGATGTGCCCGCGATCAATCTTCAGGCCCAGCGCGGCATCGCAAAGCCCGTCGGTGCGACCCACGACACCCACGGCCAGCAGCACGCGGTCGGCCTCCAGCACCTGCTTCTTGCTCTCGTCGGCCTTCCCGCCGACAAGGGGGGCGACGGTCACTTTCACGCCGCTCGCGGTCTTCTCCACCGCCGTCGTGGTGGTGCCCGTCATGAGCTTCATGCCGTGCTTGGTGTAAATCTTGGCGAGCGCGGCGGACACATCCGCATCCTCCACCGGCAGGATCCGGTCCATCATCTCCACCACCGTCACCTCGGTGCCCATGGAGTGGTAGAAATAGGCGAACTCCATGCCGATCGCGCCCGCGCCCACGACCACGAGTTTCTTGGGCTGCACCTTGTTGAACATCGCCTCGCGCGCCCCCCAGATGCGGTCGCCATCGAACTTGGCAAAGGGCAAATCGCGGGCGACGGAGCCGGTGGCCACGATCACGTGGGTGGCGGTGAGCGTCTGCGTCGTCTTGCCGGGCGTTGCGGGTGCGCTGGTGAGTTCTTCCTTCACGGCGCATTCCTGCACCTCCACCGTGCAGGTGTTGCCGTTGGCGGGCGTGGCCGCCTTGGTGAGCTTGGCATTGCCCACAAAGTGCGTGATCTTGTTCTTCTTGAAGAGGAAGCCGATTCCGCCGTTGAGCTTGCTGGCCACCTCGCGGCTGCGCCCGATGATGCGGTCCCAGTCGAGGGTGATGTCGCCGCCGATCTTGAGGCCCCAGAAGGCCTGGTCCTCCTTCTTCTTCATTTTCTCCACGAGCTCGGCGTTGGCGAGCAGGCTCTTGCTGGGGATGCACCCCCAGTTCAGGCACACACCGCCGAGCTTGGCGCGCTCCACGCACGCGACCTTGTATCCCAACTGAGCCGCGCGGATCGCGGCCACGTATCCGGCGGGACCGCCGCCGATGACGAGAATGTCGAAGTGCGTGTCAGACACGGTGAAAGGCTCCGTTGACCCGCGGCAAGGCCCGTCCATGCCGAAGGGGCGGACTATAGGAAGTTGGTCGTGCGATTCCGCCTGCCAAGAAAAACGCCCCGGAAGGCCCAGGGCGTTGAAGGGTCTTGAGTTGTCGAGCCGGCGGAGAGGATGTCCGCCCCACCGGCAGGGGCCGCCGGATCAACGCTTGGAGAACTGGAAGCGACGGCGGGCGCCGGCCTGACCGTACTTCTTGCGTTCCACTTCGCGGGCATCGCGGGTGAGGCAGCCGGCATCACGCAGGGCGGCCTCCACGGTGGGGTCATAGTCGGAGAGGGCGCGGGAGAGGCCCATCTTGATGGCCCCGGCCTGGCCCATGAAGCCGCCGCCGTTCACACGCACGAACACATCCATCTTGCCGCCGATGTTGCTGAGCTTCAGGGGCAGGCCGCACTCGGTGCGGTCGCGCACCTCGGCGAAGTACTGCTCCACGGTCTTCGTCTTGTTGCCGGCGAGGCAGATGGTGATCACGCCGTTGCCCTCTTTGCTGGGGCGGATGCGCACACGGGCCGTGGCGCGCTTGCGCCGGCCCACGCCCCACCACCAGCCGCCCTTGGCGGCCTTGGGGGCGCGCAGCGGACGCACCACCGGCGCGGGTGCCGCGGCGGGCGCGTCGAGAGGAATATCGAGGATGTCGATCGCAAGGGGATCGAGCTCTTTGTCGGCGTGCTTCTTCGTGCGTTCGGCCATGATTGGTTCTCGTAATCTCGTTGCCTTCGACGGTCTGTTGCCTTGATCCAGTGCTACTGCTCGATGCGTGCGCTCACACTTCCAGCTTGGTCATGCCGCCCGCGGCGTGCGGGTGTTCGACACCTGGATACACCTTCAGCTTGCCGAGCATGGTGCGCCCCAAGCGGCTCTTGGGGAGCATGCGCTTCACGGCATCCTCGATCAGCCGCGCGGGCTGACGCTCGCGCACCTGGCCGTAGCTCTCGGCCTTGAGGCCGCCGGGATACTCGGTGTACCGCAGCTTCATCTTCTGCGTGGCCTTGTTGCCGCTCAGGCCCACCTTTTTGCCGTTGATCACCACGACGTAGTCGCCGGTGTCAACGTGGGGGGTGTAGTCGGGGCGGTGCTTGCCCATGAGCACAACGGCAACCTCGCTGGCGAGGCGGCCGAGGGCCGCGCCATCGGCATCCACGAGCCGCCAGGCGCGCTTCACTTCGGGGGTCTTGAGATAGGTGGTCTGACGACGCATGCGCTGGCTCCTGACACTCGTACCGGTGGAGGCAAAGCCGCCACGGCCGATTCAAGGCTTCTGTTCGCCGCCTACCGGGCGGGGCGGGCCGGCCCGGGGCGTGAACCCGGTGCCCGGCAGGATTTCGAGTCGGCCCGCCAGAACGGTCTTCCGGCGAGGGGCCAAGTCTAGACCGCACCCGCCGCCGGAGCAACCCGATGGGCCGTTTCGAGTAGGATGGGCTCGATCTCCGGCGCAGACCGGGGACATCCTTTACACCCGTTCGGGGACATGGTTGACACATCTGCCCCGTTTCGTCCCGCCATCGTTACCCCCGCTGCTACCCGCTATCGAGAGCCTCCGCATGAACCACCCCCGTGCCCTTGCCGGTCTTGCCGCCATTTTGCTCGTTTTCGGGGCCGCTGCGCAGCCTCGGGCGGCCTGTGCTCAGCCGCCAGCGGGCGGAGAGAAGGCCGCGGACAAGCCGAAAGACAGCAAGGGAGAAGGCAAGGTGGAGGGGAAGGAACCCCCCAAGCCGAGCATCTCCGAGCACGAGGTCACCATCGGCGGGCAGGCCCTCCGCTATCGCGCCGAGGCGGGGATGCTGCCCCTGCTGGATGACAAGCTCAAAGTGAAGGCCAACGTCTTCTACGTGAGCTACTCCAAGCTTGCGCCCGCCAACCCCGGCGCGGCAGACGGGGAAACGCCCAAAGCCGTCGCCTCGACCGCGCCCGGCACACGCCCCATCACCTTCGCGTTCAACGGCGGGCCGGGGTCGAGCAGCGTGTGGCTGCACATGGGCGCGCTGGGGCCGCGCCGCGTGAAAATGGGCGATGCGCAGGGCATGCCGCCCACACCCCCGGGCGAGGTGGTGAACAACGACCAAGCGTGGCTCGACTTCACCGACTTGGTCTTCATCGATCCCGTGTCCACCGGCTACAGCCGCGCGGCCGACGGCGAAGACTCCAAGCAGTTCCACGGCCTCGATGAAGATGTCCGCTGGATGGCCGAGTTCATCCGCCTGTATCTGGTGCGCAACCAACGCTGGGCCAGCCCCAAGTTCCTTGCGGGCGAGAGTTACGGCACCACCCGCGCCGCCGGGCTCTCGGGCGAGTTGCAGTCTCGCCACGGCATCCACCTCAACGGCATCGTCCTCATCTCGCCAATCCTGAACTTCGCCACCGCCTCCTTCGACATCGGCAACGACCTGCCCTTCATCCTCTATCTGCCCACCTACGCCGCGACGGCCAGGTTTCACGGCAAGGTGCCCGACGCGATCGCGCCGGATGTAAAGACCGTGGTGCGGCTGGCGATGGACTTCGCCCAGGGCGATTACGCCCACGCCCTCTTCGCGGGCGACAAGCTCGATGCCGCCGCTCGTGCCAAAGTGGTGAAGCGGCTGAGCGAGCTCACCGGCCTGTCGGCCGAGTTCATCGAGCAGAGCAACCTGCGCGTGCCCATCGGCAGTTTCACCAAAGAGCTGCTACGCGACAAGCGGCTCACGGTGGGGCGGCTCGACAGCCGCTACAAGGGAATAGACCGCGACGCCGCGGGCGAGCGCACGGAGTACGACCCGAGTTACGCCGCGATCCAGGGCGTGTACACCGCCGCGCTCAACGCCTACGTGCGCGGCGAACTCGCCTTCGAGAGCGACATCAACTACGAAATCCTCACCGGCAACGTGCGGCCGTGGAGTTACGCGCCAAACTCGAACCGCTACGCGAACGTGGCCGAAACGCTGCGGAGCGCGATGAGCCAGAACCAGAGCCTGCGGGTGCTGGCGTGCAGCGGCTACTTTGACCTGGCCACGCCCGCGTACGCGATGGACTACACCATCTCGCACATGAGCCTCGAGCCCGAGGTGCGGAAAAACTTCTCGCACACCTTCTACGAGAGCGGCCACATGATGTACGTGCGCGAAGACGACCTCGCCAAGCTGCACGCCGACGCGGCGAAGTTCTACAGCGGCAAGTGAGGCCCCTGTCGGCTCGGTTCCTCCTGCAAAGCCCGTCAGCCACGGATGGCATCGAGCAGGCGTGGCAGGGCGGGCGTGGCCCGCTTGTCCACCAATCGCAGCCAGAGCCAGTCGAGCGCCCGCACACCCCAGTGGCCGCGCACGCACGGGAGAGCGACGGCAAGGCCCAGCGCCGCGCCGACAAGAACATCGCTGGTCCAGTGGGCATCGGTGATGACTCGTGCCGCGCACACGATCGCCGCGAGCGTGATGGCGATGGGCCGCACGCGCGGGTAGGCGATCGAGAGAAACACCGCCGCGAGCGTGGCAAACGCCGCGTGGCGCGAGGGCATGCTGGCAAGGTCGTAGCCGCCCGCCCAGCCGCTCTTGAGCGTCCATCGCGCGTTGGCCACGCCCGTGGCCGCCTGATGCAGCGGGTAGAGGCCGAAGGGGCCCGCGGCATGGGTCGGGTCGTTCAGCAGCGGCCGCGGGCGACCAACAAGGCCCTTCACCACGGTCACCACGATGCCCAGCACGATCGCGCCCGCGATCCAATCAAGCACGCGCCGGCGGCGGGGTCGATCCAGCAGCACAATCGCAAGGCCGATGACGATGCTGATGGATGCCTGGCCGAACTGCTGAAGCGTTTCCACCTCGCGCTTGAAATCGCCCGACAGGGGCAACCCCCTGACCCAGTTGCGGATCGCGGCATCCACGGGCAGAGCGAAGATCACCGCCGCGGCCACCATCAGCATCGGCACCGCCCACCACTGGCGGTCGCGCTCAAAGGCCCAGCCGAAGGCGGCGCGGCAAGCCTCGCCGACAAGCCCCACGCCCGCGCGGCACCAGCGCACGGGCCCCGGCAGGCCGCGGTTATAGTCGAGAGCTGTGCGAAACGTGTGGCTGAGCATCGAAGATCGGGCCGCGGGCGGATGGTGGAAACGGTTCTGCCGCTCGTGGTGGCGCGGCGGCATCGCGCTGCTGCTCTTGTGTGCGGCAGTGTATCTGCCCGGCCAGACCAGCCTGCCCCCGGTGGACCGCGATGAGTGCCGCTTCGCCCAGGCCAGCCGCCAGATGTTCGAGGGCGTGGCCTTGCCGGCCGGTGAGCGCGATGCGAAGATGCACTCCGGCGGGCTGGTGGTGCCCATGCTGGTGGATGTGCCGCGCCTGAACAAGCCGCCGTTGATCTACTGGCTGCAGTCGGCCAGCGCGGCACTCTTCACCTGGGGAAAGCCACTCGACGACGCGATCTGGATGTACCGCGTGCCCAGCGTGCTGGGCGCGATCGTGGCCGCATTCGCCACGTGGCGGCTGGGCTTGAAAATGTTCGATGCCCGTGCCGCGCTGCTCGCGGCGATGCTGCTGGCGGTGGCGCCGATGGTGGTGTGGGATGCGCACCAGGCGCGGGCCGACCAGTTGCTGCTGGCGTGTACGACCGTGTGCATGGGGGCGCTGTGGTCGGTCTGGAAGGCATCAAGGCACGTGGGCACGCAGGCACGGGCGGAAGACGGAGCCCCCGCGCCGCGTTTGGCCAGTGCCCAGTCCCCAGTGCCCAGCGCCTTCCTCTTCTGGCTCGCGCTGGGCGCGGGCATCATGGCCAAGGGGCCCGTAACGCCACTGGTGGCTGGGCTCGCCGTGCTGTGGCTGAGTTTCACCACGCGCTCGTGGCGCTGGCTGCGAGATCTGCGGCCGGTGATGGGCGCGGGCATCGTGCTGGCGTGCGTTGCGCCGTGGGTGTGGGCCGTGGCCCAGCGGCAGGGCGGGCTGGGGCCCTACGCACAGTTGGTGTGGGATGAGTTCTTCGCCCGCGGCCTGCGCGGCAGCAAAGAGGGCCACTTCGCCCCGCCCGGCACGCACACGGTGCTGCTCGCCGCGCTCTTCTGGCCGGGTTCGCTGCTCACGCTGGCGGGGTTTGTGGCTGCGTGGAAGCGGGCACGCGGCACGACGAGCCCCACGCGCGAGCGCGGGGGCACGATCCCGCCGCCGGTGAGCGGCTCGGGCGACAGGCGCGGCCGCACAGGCTGGAAGCCTGTGCCACGGCATCTCGCGCGAGCGTGGCGCGGCCGCGACGCGGAGATGTTCCTCATCGCGTGGATCGTGCCGATGTGGGTGGTGTTCGAGTTGAGCCTGGCCAAACTGCCCCACTACACGATGCCGATCTACCCGGCGATTGCGCTGGTGAGCGCGCGGATGGTCTGCCGTTGGGATGTGGGGCGAGTGGTGGCGCAGGATGTGGGTATCTTCGCGTGGGGTTTGATTGGTTCGCTCTTGGCAGGAACCGTGCTCGTGATCGTGCGCCTGCGTGCCAACGAAGCCGCGCTGAGCGAAGCGCCGTGGATGGGGATTGACCTGAATGTGACCTTGGTGGTGCTCGCGGTTGGCGCGGCTTGGTTTGTCGCCTTGCTCTGGGCCGTGCGTTGCTGCAACACCGGGCGGTGGCTTCGCGGGCAGTGTGTCGCCGCGCTGCTGTGTGTGCCGTTTGGCGCGGCGGCGATCGGTGTTTGTGCGCCCTGGCTTGCCCCCGGCGCAGAGACGGCACGCTTGGTTGCCGCGGCCGAGCGGCTCGCGCCGGGGCGGCCGATGTTGACGGTTGCACCGTTTATTGAGGCGAGCATGACGTTCGCGACGCGCGGACGCTGGATCCCATCAGACCCGGCGACGTTTGCGGCGGCCGCGCAAAGCCAACCGGCCCCGGTGGTGGTGCTTGCACCCGATCAGCTCGATGCGGCACGAGTGAGCGGCTTCAAGATTGCCCCGGGCTGGTTGTTGGTCAAGGGCACGCGCCTGCACCTGGGGACCGTGCCGTGAGTTCATCGACACCCTCTCCTCAAACGGCCACCCCCACCCCCACCGGCCTCCTGCTCATCGACAAGCCCCTCGGCCCCACGTCGATGGATGTGTGCCGGCGCGTACGCCGCGCACTCGTCGCGGCGGGCGCGCCCAAGCGTGTGAAGGTGGGCCACGGCGGCACGCTCGACCCGCTCGCCACGGGGCTGCTCGTGGTTCTCGTTGGCAAGGCCACGCCGCTCTGCGACAAGATCATGGCGGGCGCAAAGACCTATCTCGCGGATGTGGACCTGTCGGCCTTCTCCTCCACCGACGACGCAGAGGGCGAGAAAACACTCGTGGATGTGGCAGCCTCGGGCGGCCCCCCTACCGCCGCCGCGCTCGCCGCGGCGTGTGCAAAGTTCGTGGGTGTGATTCAGCAGCGGCCGCCGGCCTACTCGGCCATCAAGGTACACGGACAACGGGCCTACGACCTTGCGCGAGACGGCAAGCCGCCCGAACTCGCCGCGCGGCCGGTGCGGATCGACGCGATCCGCGTGGAGAGTTACGCGTGGCCGCGTGCGGTGCTGAGCGTGGAGTGCGGCAAGGGCGTGTACATCCGGTCGTTGGCGCGCGACCTGGGCGGGGCGCTGGGCACGGGCGGGATGCTGGCGGGCCTGCGGCGCACACGGATCGGCGGGTGGGATGTGCGCAACGCGACGGCGTTCGACGCGCTCGCCGCGCGGCTTACGCAGGCGGACTTGCTGCCAGCGGTGGCGTGACCGCGCAGGGGAGGTATGGAGGACACCGCCTGGGAAGGCGGTGCCACGGGCACCCGGAGAACAGGAGGGCGGGCTTTCCAGCCCGCCGCGTGCGTGTGCTCACACCCGCGGCCCGCTGCCATCGAGCTTGGCGATCGCGTCGCCGTACTCGCGCCGCAGCGGCTCGACCACCTCGCTGATGAAGCGCTCGGTCTGCTCCACGCTGCGGCCCACGTAGCGCATGGGGTCGAGCAGGCCGCCGGGGCCTTCGTTCCAGTCCAGTTCAGCGGTCAGCGGCCCGCCGCGCGCGGTGCTCCAGAAATGCGTGTCGCCCTTCAGACGCTCCAGCAGGTCGTTGTCGAGGCCTTCATCCTTCACGCGCATCCCCGCGGCCTGAGCGTGTACGCGGATGAGTTCGTGGTAGTGCTGCCGATCGCCCCCGAGTTTCACGCACGCCATCAGGATGTTCTCCGTGGCCATGAAGGGCAGTTCGGCCATCAGGTTCTTGCGCACCATCGCCTCATGAACGATCAGGCCTGAGGCGACGTTGTGCATCAGGTCGAGCGCACCGTCGAGCGCGAGGAAGGCTTCGGGGAGGGAGAGGCGGCGGTTGGAGGAGTCGTCGAGCGTGCGTTCGAGCCATTGCGTGGCCGCAGTGTCGTAGGCGTTGCCCACGAGGTTCATCACGAAGCGTGTGAGGCCGCAGATGCGCTCGCAGCGCATGGGGTTGCGCTTGTAGGGCATCGCGCTCGAACCGATCTGCTTGTCCTCAAAGGGCTCGTCGAGCTCCTTGCGGTTGGAGAGCAGGCGGATGTCGGTGGCGATCTTGTGGAGGACGGCCGCGCACGAGGCGAGATCGGCGAGGATGAACGTGTCGGTCACGCGGGGGTAGGTCTGGGTTGTCAGGGCCCCTCCATCATCGGCTCGCGTTCCAAATCCACGCTCACGCAACAGGCACTCAAAGCGATCGACGGCTGCCCCATCGCCATCGAACAGCGCAAGGTACGAAGCCTGTGTGCCCGTTGCGCCCCGGAAGCCCTTGGCTCGCGACGAGAAGCCCTCGTTCGCGCCGTGCTGCACACACAATGCCAGGTCGTTCGCCCACTGGGCGGCACGCCGCCCCACCGTCACGGGCTGGGCTGGCTGGTAGTGCGTGAAGGCGAGCGCGGGCATCGCCTTGGTGCGCTGCGCAAAGTCGCACAAACGGCACACCACCCTTGCTCCCTTCGCGGCCAGCAACCCCAACGCCCCTTGCATGATCGCAAGGTCCGCATTGCACACCACATCCTGACTCGTCATCCCCAGGTGGATGATCCCCTTCGCCTTCGGGCACGCATCACCCAGCGCATGAACGTGCGCCATCACGTCGTGGCGCAGTTCTCGCTCGTACTTCTTCGCAAGTGCGATCTCGGCATCCGTGATGCCCACCGTGCCGTCGGCGTTCTTCCGCTCCACAACGGCCCGCAGTTCTTCCACCTGCTCCCTGCTCACAAGTGGCGCGCCCGACCCCGGGCTTGCGCCCGGGGCTCCTTGGGCCGTGACCTCGTGCTGTGCCTCCGCCACCGCCAGCCAGATGCGCCGCCAGGTGTTGAACTTGTGGCGGGGCGACCACAGGCGCAGCATCGCTTGGCTGGCGTTGCGTTCCGCCAGCGGCGAGGTGTACGTGTCGTAGGGGCTGCCGCTCATGCGGGCAGGGTACGGGGCGTGACGCCGCGCACACCAGTGCCCAGTGCCCAGTGCCCAGTCCCCAGTGCCTTTCTGCCCGTCACTCCCCCGTCGTCTTCTTCCGCCTCAGCACGTGGTGGTAGCTCTGGGCGAAGCGGTGGGCCTCATCGCGCACGCTCTGCAGCAGCCGCAGCCCCGCGTTCGTGCGCGGCAGGCGTACCGGCTCCGCCTCCCGCTGGATGTACACCAGCTCCTCCTTCTTGGCGAGGCTGATCACCATCGGCGGTTTCACGCTCAACTGGTCAAACGCCTCCAGCGCGGCGTGCAACTGGCCCAATCCGCCGTCGATCAGGATCACCTCCGGGTACAGCTCGTGCCCATCGCCCGCCTCGCGATACCGCCGGCTCACCACCTCGCGAATGGCCATGTAGTCGTCGTTGCTCACGCTCTTGATCTTGTAGCGGCGGTACTCCTCCTTGAAGGGCCGCCCATCCACAAAGCACACCTTGCTGCCCACGGTTTGGCCTCCCATGAGGTGAGCGATGTCGATGCCCTCCACGCAGCGGATCGCCTCGTCAAGCCCCAGCGTCTTCTGCAACGCCTTCAGGCCCTTCTGCGGGTCGAGATAGGCGATCTCGGTCTCGGGCTGGAAGCCGTCGGACGCTGCGGCACGCTCGTCGAGCTTCTCGATCGCCACGATCTGGTCTCGGAGCGCGGCGGCCTGCTCGAAGTTCAGTCCCTTGCTCGCTTCCTCCATCGCGTCGCGCATCTCGCGCAGCATGGCCGAGCGCTTGCTGCCGATGAAACGCACGAACCTGCCCACGTCGGCCCCGTAGGCGTCTTTGGAGACGCGATCGGCGCAGGGGGCGGTACACTGGCCGATCGCCGCGAGAATGCAGGGGCGGAACGTGCGGTTTTTCGGATCGCCCGCCACGATGTCGAGCGAGCAGGTGCGAAACTTGAAGGCCCGTTGAAGCAACTGCACCGCCTCACGCAACGCGCCGACATTCGTGAAGGGGCCGAAGATTCGCGCGCCCTTGAGCAGCGCGGCAAGCGCCGCATCTCCGCCGCCGGTGGGGTTGCGCGTGATGAACACGCGCGGAAAATCCTCCCGTTGCGTGATGACGAGATAGGGATACGACTTGCCGTCGGTGAGGCGGACGTTGAAGCGCGGCTTGATGTCCTTGATCAGCCGATTCTCGGTGAGGAGGGCCTCCCACTCACCCTCGCACTCGATGATGTCGAAATCATCGACCACGTCGAGCATGGGCTGCTTCTTCACACCCAGGTCGGCCGAGGGCACGAAGTAGCTGGAGACGCGGTCGGGCAGGCGGCTCGCCTTGCCCACGTAGATGACCACGCCCTTGGCATCCTTCATCAGGTAGACACCGGGCACGGCGGGGAGCGCGCGGGCTTTGGCGCTCAGGCGCGCGAGCCGCGCGGCGTGTGGTTCACCATGCTCGGGGTTGGGGGCGTTCACGCACCAACGGTACGAACGGGGGGTGCCCTGCGGCCTCACGCCGTCGCCAGCCGGCAGAACATCTCCACGCCCGTCGGCATCGCCTCGTCGTTGAAGTCAAAGTCGGGCTGGTGCAGCGTGGCGAACTTCTCGCCCGCCGCGCCGGGCCTGCGCAGGCCCAGGCAGAAGAACACCGCCTTCGCCTTGCGGCCGTAATACGAGAAGTCCTCGCCGCCCATGGTGGGGTGGGCCACCGTCTGCACACGCTCCGCGCCAAGCCCCTCGCGGGCGATGCGGAAGAACGTGTCGGTAAGGCCCGGGTCGTTATGCGTCACCGGGTAGCCCTCGTTCAGCTCCACCTCGGCGCGGCAGCCCATCGCCATCGCCACGCCCTCGCAAATCTCCCGCACACGCCCGCGCGCGTGCGCACGCGTCTCGGGGGTGAGGGCCCGGATCGTGCCGATGAACGACACCCTCTCCGGGATGATGTTGGTCGCGGTGCCCCCCTCAATCTTGCCGATGGTCACGACCACGCTGTCGAGCGGGCCGGTGTTGCGGCTCACCACGGTTTGCAGGGCCGTGATGATGTGTGCCGCGCACACGATCGTGTCGCGCGACAGGTGCGGATAGGCCCCGTGCGACTGCGTGCCGTGGATCGACACGCGGATCTCATCCGTGCTCGCCAGGAGCGGGCCCGGGCGTGTGCCCACCGTGCCCAGCGGCATATCCGGCCAGCCGTGCAGGCCGAACATGGTCTCGACGCGCGGCCCCAGCACGCGGCCATCAAGCGCGCCCTCCTTGCAGAAACGGTCGGCACCCCCGCCACCCTCTTCTGCCGGTTGAAAGAAGAGCAACACCGGCCGCGGGCGAACCTTGAGTTTGGAGAGCACCCGTGCCGCGCCTATGAGCATGGCGGTGTGGCCGTCGTGGCCGCAGGCGTGCATCAGGCCCGGGGTGGTGCTGGCATGGGGCACGCCCGTCTGCTCGGTGATGGGCAGGCAGTCCATGTCCGCACGCAAACCAACCGCGGGCTTGTCACGATGGGCGGGGTCGGTGGCCTCGATGAGCGCAACCACGCCCGTGCCCCCCGCAAGCCCCGCGGCGTGCTTCAGGCCCAGGGCCGCCATCTCGCGCTGCACCACGCCGCTGGTGCGGCGTTCCTCGTAGCCGAGTTCGGGGTTCGCGTGCAGGTCTCGCCGGATGGCCGTGAGACCCGGCAACTCATCGGCGATCAGGGCGCGCAGCCGCGGGGTGTCAAGGGTGAAAGCCATGCGCGGTATCGTATGAGCGGCGGCGCGGGCGAGCGGGTCGATCAGCGCGAGACACGTTACGACGCGCCGCTGGCCTTGCGCAGCCGGCGAAGGCCTGTGGGGGAGAGGTGGTAGGTGATGGCCTTGCCCGCCTTTGAGGTCGCCAAGTAACCGGCGCGCACGAGGCCTTCCAGGTCGCTTCGCGCCGTGTTGACGGCGATGCCATAGGAGTGCTGATGCTCGGCCACGGTATAAACGGTGTCGCTGTGCCGCAGGGCGTGTTCGAGCAGCAGGCGCTGGCGCAGGTTGAAATGCCTCGACGCGGCGACGAGCGCGAGCGCCTTCTTCATCCGGCGCGACTCGACGTCGATGTGCCGCGTCAAGCGATCCATTGATTGGCGGATGGCGTCGAAGTGGAACGCCAGAAAATACGTCGTGTCGCCACCATCCAACTCAACGTGCCTGTACGCCGCGGCGTATTGCGCCCAGGCTCTGCGGATGACCTCGGAGATGGTGAGGTACTCGAAAAGGTCGTAGCCATTGCGCAAGGCAAACCAGTAGAACACGGCCCGGGCCGTGCGGCCGTTGCCGTCGCAGAACGGGTGTTCGTAGCCGATGAAGAAGTGCAGCAGGCACGCGCGGACGAGCGGGTGCATGAAGCGTGGGCCGGTCGCGGGGTCATTGGCAAATGCGCACAGCCGTTCGAGTCGTTGGGGGAGGGTCGCTGCGGGTGGCGGCACGAACACCACCTCGCCGGAACGAACGTCTTCTACACAAATGTCTTCGTTCGAACGGCGCAGGCGACCCTGCTTGTGCTCATCGCCGGGTTCCCACGTCCCCTCGGTCAGGATGACGTGAAGTTCGAGGAGCATTTCCACGGAAAGTGGGCGCGCTTTCAGGACCCTGAGGCGGACCATGGCCTGATAGTTGTTGACCACCATGCGTTCGTGCTTGTTGGCGGGTGGGCGGCCGGAGCGGAGCACGTCGCGGGCCTGGTCGCGAGTGACCGCCGCGCCCTCCATGATGGACGACTCCATGGCCTCGTCCATCAAGGAGCGGATCTTGATGCGCGCCTGCGAGTCGGGGTCGCGGAGGAGTCCTTCGTCTGAATCAAAGACGGATGCACCACCACCGCCGGTGGCTCGATCAACTTCGTGGGCCACACGGTCGAGCAACCCCAGTCGAATCCAGGAAAATGGCTGGCCGTCGGTGGCCACCAACGGCAGTTGTTCCCGGTTCGTCCAACGCAGGAACTTGACGGCCCGCCAGCAGTCCTCAGCGTTCAGGCTGGCATCGCGGGCAATGGGCGCAACCGCCTCCCACGCGCGCTGCTTGGCGTACGCGTCATGCACAGCAGGGTGTCCGATCAGCGCGACGGCCCCGGGGTGTGCAAAATCATCCCAACCAGATACCTGAAATGGGGGCGGCTTGACGGCCATGGCCAGACGCTAGGTCAACTGTCAGTTATTGTCAATTTTGCAAGAACTGACAACAACTGACAATTGCCGGTTTTTCGTGTGAGATACGCGAGTAATGCCCAGTCGCCTTTGCTCGCGTGCCTCTTGGTGCTGCGCCGACGCGACCACTTTTGCCCGTCCTACGTGATCCCATCGGTTCCGTTATCCACCGTTGGCCAACGCGGGGTCCACCCCCATCGCCCGCAGAATCGCCCGCAAGTCATCCGGCACCTTCACCGGTGGGTTGGCCCACTTGCCGCGGAACGTGGCGGGCCACTCTTCTGGTGCCGGCAGGGGTTGCTGGGCGCTCTTGGCCTCCAGGCCGGTGTGGTAGCCCACCGTCACATCCGGGTCCTTCAGCACGTGCCCGGTCAGGATGCACACCACCCGGTCGGAGGGCTTGATAACGCCCTCCTTGAGCAACTGGATCGCCCCGGCCACGCTCGCCCCGCTCGCGGGCTCGCAGCCAAAACCGAATCGCCCGACCATCGCTTTGGCGTTGCGGATGCGCTTGTCATCCATGCTCCGCACCACGCCCTCTTCGCCTTTGCGCCGCCCGCCCGAGCCGTCCATCACCTCCAATGCCCGCAGCGCCTTCGACAGGTTCACCGGACGGTTGATCTCAATGGCCGTGGCGATGGTGGACGCACGTTCGTTCGCCGCGTCCATCCGCGCGTACTCCGCCGCCACCATGCTCGCGCCGCCATCGGTGAAATACTTGCCCCCGTTCCAGCGCACGTTCAACTCGTTGTACACCCGATCGAGCGTGCGTGCGCCCCGCGCGTTGACCACCGCCAGGCGCGGCACACGCTTGACCAACCCCAAGTCACGCAGTTCGGCAAACGCCTTGCCGAAGGCCGAGCAGTTGCCCAGGTTGCCTCCCGGCACGATGATCCAGTCGGGCACGTCCCAATCCAGCGCCTCCAGCACGCGGTACATCACCGCCTTCTGTCCCTCGAGCCGGAAGGGGTTCACCGAGTTCATCAGGTACACGCCCGCCTGCGGGATCTTCTCGGCGATGTGCCGCACGCGGGCCAGGCACGCGTCAAAGTCGCCCGCCACCTGCAACGTGAGCGCGCCGTAGTCCAGCGCCTGGCTGAGCTTGCCATAGGCGATCTTGCCGTCGCCGATGAAGATCACCGCCTTCATCCCCGCCAGCCGCGCATACACCGCCATGCTCGCCGACGTGTTGCCGGTGCTGGCGCACGCCACCACCTTCGCCCCCACCATCCTGGCGTGCGTGAACGCAGCCGTCATGCCGTTGTCCTTGAAACTGCCCGACGGGTTCAACCCTTCGTATTGCAGGTGCAGGCACCCGGGCTCATAGCCGATCTCCCTGGCCAGCGCATCGGCCCGTTGCAAAGTCGTCTTCCCCTCGCCGATCGTCACGATCGACTCGTCCGACGGGAAGAACGGCATCAACTCGCGGAACCGCCACACGCCCGACGCATCAAGCCCCGTCGCGGCAGGTGTTCGAGCCCAGCCCTTGGGCAGGCCCTTGGCGCGCCGGTACACCACATCAAGCAGATTCCCGCACGCGCGGCAGGCCACAAGCGTGTCGGTGATCGGGTGCTCGGCCCCGCACGCGGGGTTGATGCACCGCTGAACGGCCATGTCGGCGTTTGCACTCTTGCCCGCCGCGCCCGTGGCTGCCCCTACCGCTCTCGCCTTGGCCATGACGCGAGTGTAGAAGCGCGCTGAGCCCGCGACACGAAAATGAGCACGCGGCTCTACAGCGCCCGTTTGCTGCGCGGGTAACTGCCCAGCACCACCAGTTCCTTGCAGTGCCGCCGGGCCGCGCCGATGGCACGGGCCATTCGCGGGTCGGCATGATGCCCCTGCGCATCGATAAAGAACGTGTACTGCCAGTTGTTGCGCCCGCCGGGACGCTTGTCGATGTGCGTGAGGTTGATACGGGCCCGCTGAAACACCGTGAGCACGCTCACCAGCGCGCCGGGCTTGTTCAGTGTGGTGAACATCATGCTGGTCTTGTCATCGCCGCTGGGCTGGGCCTGCTGGCGAGAGATCACATAGAAGCGCGTCAGGTTGTTGGGGTTGTCTTCGATGCGCGGGAACAAGATGTTCACGTCGTAGAGCTTGCCGGCCAGCGCGTTGCCGATGGCGGCGCTGCTCCCGTCCGCGCCCTTGCGCTCACCCTGCTCGGCCACCATCTGCACGGCGCGGCTGCTGCTTGCGGCAGGTACCAGTTCGGCCTTCGGATATTGCGTGGCCAGCCACGTGCGGCACTGGCTGAACACCTCAGGCTTCGAGAAAATCCGCTTTACGCGGCTGGGCGGGCAGTTCGCCATCAATGCGTGATGAATCGCCAGTTGCACCTCCGCGTACACGTGAACCTTGGACCCGTGCTGCACGAACGCGTCCAGCGTCTCCGTGATGCCGCCGTGGATCGAGTTCTCGATCGGCACCAGCCCGTAGTCCACATGGCCGCGCACCACCTCGGTGAACACCCCGGCGATCTCGTGCAGGTTCTCAAACGCCACGCTCGAACCAAACTGCCGCACGGCCGCAACGTGCGAAAAACTGCCGGCGGGGCCGAGGTAGCCGATCTTGAGCGGCTGCTCGAGCGCGAAACTGCCGCTCATGAGTTCGCGATAAATCGCCTCGATGGTCCGCTCCGGGAGCGGCCCCTTGTTCAGGCCCAGCACGCGGCCGAGCACCTGGGCCTCACGATGCGGCGCGTAGATCGGTATGCCGTGCGCCTGCTTGTACTTGCCCACCTTCACCACGTGCTTGGAACGCTGGTTGAGCAGGTCGATGATGCGCCGATCAAGCGCATCGATCCGGACGCGCAGCACGCCCAGGTCCATGGGCACTGCGGTCGATGCGCGGGAGGGCTTCTTGGTAGAACGGGTGCGCGGCATGGGAGGGGAGTCTTATCGGCAGAAGCGAAGCGAAAGGCGAGCACGCGAGCGTCGTGGCGAACCTCGGCACGTACAACCGCCCCGCCCGGCGCGATCCTAACGCCCGAGGATGCGCTCGCAGGTGGCGAGGGTCTCGTCAACCAGCGCGGCGGCGGCTTCCCAATCGGTGGCCCCCCACCGCCCGCCCTCGGCGGGCATCGGCTGCGCGGCGGTCTCGCCCTCGACAAGAGCCATGAGTACGTCGGGGGAGCGCAGGAACGCAACAAAGCGTTCGATGGCGTCGCCCTTTGTGCCGCCCCGCACTCGCGCCAGCGTGATGGGCGTGCTCACCGGGAGCTTGGAGTCACGCACCGCATCAATCGGCCAGCCGTTGCGCAGCGCCCCGCCGGCATCGTCGCAGTCGGTGAGCCCGATGTCGATCTCACCATCGGCGATGGCCCGGACGACGCGCGCGTTGCCGTCGTAGAGCCGCACACCGTTGTCGCGCAGCGCGCTGAGCCACTCCTCAAAGCCCTTGGCTCCCATCGCCAGCCGCAGCGCGGCCAGGTGCCCGCGCGTGGTGCCGAACTGCGGGCGGGCCATACCGATACGGCCCTTGTGGCTGGGGTTGGCCAGATCGAGCACCGACTCGGGCCGCGCGGGTTGGCCGGGGCCGCCCAGTCGGGTGGTGCTGTACGCGAGCAGACGCGGGCGCTGCGCGAGCGCCACCCATGCAGGCGAGCCCGCTTCGTGCGACAGCACACCCTCGCGCTCCAGCCGCAGCGTGCCCAGCACCTCGCTGCTCCACCACACATCGCAGCGCGGCCGCGCCTTCTCAGCAATCAGCCGCTGCACCAGGCCCGTGGTCTTGGTCGCCTCGGTGTCGCCCACCGTTTGCACGCGGATGCCGCTCTCCTTCTCAAACCGCTCAATGAGGGGCTTGGCCAGCTCGTCATCCATGCTGGTGTAGAGCACGATGGTGGACTGGGCAGCCGCGGGCGCATCGCTGCGCTCACACGAGGCCGCTGCCAACACGGCCACACATGCCGCCAGCGCGCCCCGCCAACCGGAGGGGCGAAGTGCCAGAGACCGTGCCCCCAGCCCGAAGGGCTGGGAGCCAGTAGCCGGGGGTGGAGGAGGCTTGGCGACAACACCCCCGGAACACGCGTCCCCAAGCGCACGCACCCTGTAGGGGTGCCACGTTGGCCTGCGACAGATAACGCTTCGTACCTGCTCGTGTGCCATCACTCAACGGTAACGCTCTTGGCCAGGTTCCGCGGCTTGTCCACGTCGTGGCCGCGCAGCACCGCCGCGTGATACGCCATGAGTTGCAGCGGGATCACCGTCAGGATCGGGCTCAGCGGCTCGGGCACATCGGGGATGTACAGCACATCCTGAACGTGCTTCTTGATTTCGGTGTCGCCCTCGGTGGCGACGGCGATCACGTGCCCGCCGCGGCTGCGCACCTCCTGAATGTTGCTCATCACCTTCTCGTACTGCCGCCCCTTGTTGGCGATAAACACCGCGGGCATCCCCTCGTTGATGAGGGCGATCGGCCCGTGCTTCATCTCGGCCGCGGGCATGCCCTCGGCGTGAATGTACGAGATTTCCTTGAGCTTGAGCGCGCCCTCGAGAGCCGTGGGATAGTTGTAGCCACGCCCCAAGAACAGCCAGTTCTCGCGCTCAATGTACCGCTCGGTCACCTTCTTCACGCGCTCGGCGGATTCAAGGATGCGTTCGATCTTCTCCGGCAGCTTGTCCAGTTCGCGCAGCAGGTCGCCGCAGGCATCGGCCGACATGAACCGCTTGCGGGCCATGAACAGCGCAATCAGCGTGAGTGCCGCCACCTGGCCGGTGAAGGCCTTGGTGCTGGCCACACCAATCTCAGGCCCCACGCGCAGGTACACGCCCGCATCGGTCTCTCGAGCGATGGTGGAGCCCACCACGTTGATCACACCCAGCGAGAGCGCGCCGCGCTCCTTGGCCTCGTGCAGGGCCGCGAGCGTGTCGGCGGTCTCGCCGCTCTGGCTCACGGCGATCACCACCGTGCCCTCCTCGATCACCGGGTTTCGGTAGCGGAACTCGCTGGCGTATTCGGTGAGCGCGGGGACTTTGGCCAGGTCCTCCAGCAGATAGCGCCCGATCATCGCGGCGTGCAGGGCCGTGCCCTGCGCGGTCAGCACCACCCGGCGCGCTTTGGTGAGTTCCTTTGAGAAGTTGGCCAGCCCGCCCAGCACCACCTTGCCGTCGGCGGCGTTGGTTCTGCCGCGGCAGCAGTTCCGCACGCTCGCCGGCTGCTCGAAAATCTCCTTGAGCATGAAGTGCGAGTAGCCGCCCAGCTCGATCTCCTGCAGGTCCAGCTCCAACTGGTGAATCTTGGGGTTCACCGGCGTGTTGTGGATGTCGGTGGTGGAAAAACCCTCGCGCGTCACCTTCACCACGTTGTAATCGTCGAGCAGAATCACCTGCGAAGTGTGGCTGATGATCGCCGCGCCGTCGGAGGCGACGATGAACTCATCCTTGCCGATGCCCACCATGAGCGGCGAACCCTTGCGCGCCGCCACGATCGTGCCCGGTTCCTTCTCGCAGATCACCGCGATCGCGTACGCCCCGGTCACCTCGCGCAGCGCGCCCTGCACGGCCTTCTCGAGGTCGCCCTCGTACAGCTCGCTGATGAGCATCGCCAGCACTTCGGTGTCGGTCTCACTGCTGAAGGTGTGGCCCTTCTCCTTGAGGTACGTCTTCAGCGCGGCGTAGTTCTCGATGATCCCGTTATGCACCACACACAACCCGTGCCGGTCGTCGCGATGCGGGTGCGCGTTGATCTCGGTGACGCCGCCGTGCGTGGCCCAACGCGTGTGGCACAGGCCCACCGTGCCGCCAAAGGGCTTGGGGCCACCCCCCTTGTGCGCCGCCACCGCGTCGTCCACCGCCTCTTCCATCATCGCCACACGCCCCACCGCCCGCGCGATGTTGAGCTTGCCCTGATCGATGATCGCCAGGCCCGCCGAGTCGTAGCCCCGATACTCGAGGCGCTTGAGGCCCTCGATCAGCAGGCTCTTGGCGGGCTTGTTACCGACATACGCGACGATTCCGCACATGGTGATGCCTCGTGTTCGGCCGCCGCGGCGGCGGACCGGTGCCAACGGTGGTCAACGCTCGCGCAACTGTCTGGCGCAAGTTTGGAGCGTGTTCGGATGCCCTCGGCTCTGCCGCGGCACGCCCTCCGTCTAGATCGTACGAAGAGCCGCCGCCCTTGGGTCGGCCCGATGGAGGCGCGACCGACAATCTCAGCGGGACCTTGAAGCGCATCCGAATGGGTCCGATAGCGGCGGCCCATCACTTGCCGGTTGAGTTCCCCGCCCGCGCTGTCTCCCGCGCCACGCGGCACTCCGCCAGCATCGCCCACACCGTCAGCGGCGGCAGCACCAACAGGCCCAAGATCGCCAGCAGCTCGCCCGTGCTCAGCCCGCGGAAGGCCAGCGGCGCAAACACCCACACCAGCCCCACGCCCAGCAGCACCGACGCGGCCGCGGCCGCAACAAAGAGAATCCTTCGTGTCGATGCGCGAGCTCGCCGTCGCATGGATGCCAAACTCGCTTTCGTCCGCGCGGCGGCTGCCGCGCTCTGCCGGGTGCCACACACCTCCGAGCCCCGTCGAGCGTGTGGGTCGCTCCCGGGGCCGAACATGATCGGCGAACCATCGTGCCGCGGATCGAGTTTGTCCACTCTCCGTCGCGCGCCCAACGCAAAATCCGGCACACTACCTAGTTTGCGTTCCGTGGGGCGGACATCCTGTCCGCCCGTGCCCATACGCAACGCACACGTCCGGTGGGGCGGACATCCTGTCCGCCCGCCTCCGGTCTCCCCCGCTCTGGCCCGAACTGGTATCCTCTTGGGCCATGATCCTCAGTCTGCGCATCCTGCTGCTTGTTGGCCTTGCCGCGCTGGGCGCGTGCGGCCGCCAGCAGCGCACGCTCAGCATCACCACCGAGCCGCCCGGCGCGATGGTGTGGGTGAACGATGTGCAACTGGGCCGCTCGCCCTGCGAGAGCGACTTCACCTTCTACGGCACCTACGACGTGCGCCTCGCTCTCGAGGGCTACGAGCCCATCGCCACCAGCGCCCAGGCCGAGGTGCCCTTCGTCGAGCAGCCGGTCATTGATCTTGTCGCCGCGGCCATCCCCGGCACGCGCCGCACGCGCATCGAGTGGCATTACGTACTCACGCCGCTGCCCGAACAAGCCGGCGACAAGAACGCCGCGGAGGATGCGCTCATCCAGCGCGCCAAGGCCCTGCGCGAACGGGCCGCCGCGCCACCGACGCGCGCAGGCGAGTCGGCGCCCGCGCCGACCTCGGCACCTTCGACACCCTCCAACTAAGCCTTACGCCGCGGCGATCGACTGGCGGGGAAGCCCCAGCCGCCCCGGTTGCACCACCTGCGACCTGCCCAGCCCCGGCAGCGGCGGTGTCGCATCAACGATCGTGTCGTCGCTCCCCGCGGGTGCCACATACACACGCTCGATGTGCGGGCACACGCGGCAGAGCAGCTCGTGCGTGATCGTGCCCGCCTGCTTGGCGAGCGTCGGGATGTGGTTCGGCCCCTGCGGGTCACGCCCAAAGAGTTCGATCTCCGCCCCCACCCTCGCCAGCGACTCGGGCAGGCCCGTCACATCGATGGTCATCTGGTCCATGCTCACGCGCCCGATGATCGGCGCGAACGCGGGTCGGTCGAGTGCCTCCACCCGCTCGCCCGCACCTGCCTTGAGCCGGTCGTACATCTGGCCTGTCAAGGCCACCTTGCCGAGGTTGGAGAGGCCCAGCGGATACCCATCGGCGTAACCAACCGGCACCAGCGCCACCCGCGTGGGCCGCGCAGCCTTGAACGTGCGGCCATAGCCCACCGGCCACCCCTTGGGCACCTCGTGAATGTGCGCGATGCGGCTGAGCCACCGAACCGCCGGCTGCAACTGCTTGCCAAAGCTCGCAAACTCCACCGCCAGCGGGTCGGCGAACCCCTCAAACCCGAAGCCGTACAGGCCCTGGCCGATACGGGCCATGGTGGCATGAAACGCCCGTCCGCGCAGCGTCGCGGCGGTGTTCGCCGCATGAATCGCAAAGCCCGGCCCGCCCGCGACCGTGGCCGCGGCCACCGCCGGGGCGATCATCGGCTTCACTTCATCAAAGAACGCCTTGAACGCCCGCGCCTGCTCGCGCGTGAAGTCCGCCTCGGTCGCGGGGCTTGAAAAGTGCGTCATCAGCCCGGCCAGTTGCAGGCGGGGCGATGCCAGAACCTGCTCCACGATGCGCTTGGCATCGGCCTCCAGGGCACCGCCGCGCGACATGCCGGTGTCGAGCTGCACATGCACGGGCAACCGCAGACCCAGCCGTGAGCCCGACGCGGCCAGATCGCCCACCTGCTCGAGATCGTGGATCACCAGGTGCAGGCGGTTCCGCACCGCCAGGCGATAGACGGGGTCCTGCCGATCGATCGTCCGCACCGGCATGAGCACCAAGAGCGGCGTGGGGATCGGCAGATCGGCCAGCGCCCGGGCCTCGTCGGTGCAATACACCGCCAGCATCTCCACCCCGCCACCATTGGGGCCGCCGTTCCCGGCCAGTTTCTTGGCGATGCGCGCGCCGCCCATGCCGTAAGCATCTTGCTTGATGACGGCGCAGATCGCGCGCCGATGGCCCACGGTGGGGCGGACATCCGGTCCTCCGGTGGGACGGACATCTTCTCCTCCGGTGGGACGGACATCCTGTCCGCCATCAGGCCCGGTGGGGCGGACATCCTGTCCGCCATCCGCCCGCCCGCCCACATCCAAAATGGAACGGAACACCGCCAGGTTTCGGCCCACCGCGGCAAGGTCTATCTCAAGTCGGCTGGTCGCCACAACAATCTCCACGCAAGCAGTTGGCCGAGAGCAGCGAGCGGTTAGCCAAACCATTGGCCAACGCCTGTATTTGGCTTCTGGCTATCCGCTGTCCGCTACTCGGCTATCGGCCAACCGCATTCCACCAGCATAGAATGCTTCGTCATCGGGCCCCGCTTTGTGTGGCCCGGGGGCCGCGCCTCGCGTCGCGGCTCTTCCGTTTCCACGACGGCTGCCCCCGGCAACGGATCTGGCGGCCACCGGCCTGTGGTCGAGCCCGGACGCCAAACGTCCGCGATCCACGCGAAGGGCCGGGCCTCCGAGCCGACCGCATGAACACCCACCAATCGTCCCACGAGCCCAAGGCTCACGCTGTGTCGCATTCCGCGCCCGCATTGCCCACCCCGCTTCCCGATGAACCCTTCGAGGCCCGCGACGACGCGGCCGAGGTCGAATCGCGCCGGCAGACCGGCGAACGCAACATGGCCGAGGCCGTCTTCGCGCCCGACCTCAACTTCGAGGGGCTGGGCCTGCGTTCCAGCGTCCTCAAGAGCCTGCAGGCCGCGGGCTTCGAGCGCCCCACCAAGATTCAGGCCCTGCTCATCCCCCCCATGCTCACCGGCAAGGACCTGATCGGACAGGCCCGCACCGGCACCGGCAAGACGGGCGCGTTCGGCCTTCCCCTCCTCCACATGTGCGACAAGGGCCTGTGTACGCAGGCGCTGGTGCTCGTGCCCACGCGCGAACTGTGCCTGCAGGTGGCCGAAGAGATCAACTCGCTGGGCCACCTCACGCCCATCCGTGCCCTTGCCGTCTACGGCGGCCAACGGATGAAGTCCCAGATCGACAGCCTCAAGCGCAACCCCGAGATCATCGTCTCCACGCCCGGCCGCCTCATGGACATGGTCGAGCGCGGCTACGTGAAGCTGCACAACGTGCGCTTCGCGGTGCTCGATGAGGTCGATCGGATGCTCGACATCGGCTTCCGCGACGACATCCGGCGCATCCTCAAAATGTGCCCCCCGCCGCGCACGCCCAGCACGCCGCCCGACCAGATGGCGCGCCAGACCGTCTTCGTCTCGGCCACGCTCTCCTCCGATGTCGAGCGGCTGATCCACAGCCACTCGTACAACCCCGAGAAACTCATCGCGGTCGTTGAGGGCGCGCTCACCAACGCGCAGGTGAAGCAGTACTACCTCTCCGTGCAGCCCTGGGACAAGCGCCGCCTGCTCACCCACCTGCTCACCCACGAGTCGCCCGCCCTCACGCTGGTCTTCTGCCGTACCAAGCGCACGGTGGATGACCTCGTCGAGTACCTCATCCGCAAAAAGATCGACGCCCACGGCATCCACGGCGACATGTACCAGGCCAAGCGCAACAAGGTGATCGAGAAGCTGCACGCCGGCGAACTCTCCGTGCTCATCGCCAGCGACCTCGCCAGCCGCGGCCTCGACGTGGACGGCATCACCCACGTCGTCAACTACGACATGCCCGAAGACCCGGAGGTCTACGTCCACCGCATCGGCCGCACCGCCCGCGTCGGGCGCGAGGGCGTGGCGTGGAGCCTCGTCTGCCCCGATCAGGGCGAACTGCTCACCAACGTCGAGGCCCTCATCAACACCGAGGTGCCCAAGCTCGACTACCCCGACTTCAAGCCCGGCCCCGTGCCCCCCGGGCGCGTGCCCGTCACCGGCCCCAACTCAAACCAGCGTGCCACGCCCGCGGTGCCCTTCAACCGCTACGCTGCCACCGTCAACCCCGAACTGCCGATCCCCGGTTCGGGTTCTGCCGCCCCGCAAGGCGCACCCGGCTCGCACGCCCACGCGGCAGTCAACGGCGCGGCCACGCACGCCGCGAGTTCGGCCGGCAACGCGCACGCCCCGCGCACCGCCGCGCCGGCCGCCGTTGACACCAACAAGTTCCCCGGCGGCATCGTGCCCAGCAAGCTGCCCCCCAAGCGGATGTGGGGGAAGGTGAAGAGCTGAAGCCGCGCTGGGTACCCGGTGTGCAGGCCTGGCCGGTGGGGCGGACGTCCCGTCCGCCTTCTCCCGCATCTCCACCAGCCATCTCTCCCTCCCGCTCACCACCCAAGGAGGCCCCGGCGCAAGCCGTGGCCTATGCGGCGCAGCCGCACCTGCCTTTGCGAGCCACGAACGAAGTGAACGATCCGCGCCCATCCACGCCTTTGCTCTCACGCATCCCCTCTCGCCGATACACCCTCCCGGTTTCGCATTCCTGCTTCCCGGGAGACTCACCGTGTCCAATCCGCTTTCCCGCGCTTGCCTCTTCCACGGTGTCGGCCGTTCCCACGCGCAGACAGCCAGCCTCGCGCTCGCCGCAGCCATCACGGGCGCGGCCGCGGGCGTGGCGAAGGCGCAATCGCAGACGACCCCAATACCGAACGTTCGCGTGGTCCTTCGCTGCAACGACGCGTTGGCCTCGACACCCAACACATCCGGCTTGGCATACGCGTACCGCGGTCGCATCGCAGATGATGGATCGATCGAGGCGGTCATCCGCGAGCAGCGCTGGGCAGCCGTGAACCGTGTCGATGACCAATTGATCGACTATGTGATCGGACCGCGGCCTTTGCCCGGCGTGAGCGACAACACCGCGTTCGATTCTCAGATCGGCGTGTCCGGACGACCGGGACATCTCCGCCTGATCTATCAGCGCGGCAACTCGGGCCTGGGATACGCCTTTCAAGACCCGACGGAAAGCCAACTCAATCCCCGCGCGGGCGGGCCGCGCATGTTCACCGACGGCACCGTGCGGCCCTTGGGGCAGTTCTCCAGCATCGTCTTCTGGTTCGACCGATCCGTGTGGATGCAGGACGAGACCGACGCGTTCGTCTCGGTGGCCCGCAAGGGCGATCCAGCGCCTGGTTACGAGCAAGAAGGGCTGATCCTTGACGAGCCCTGGCCCGGCCCGCTCTCCGCAAACGGTCAAGGCACCTTCTCGGCTGGCCTGCTCCATCCGGATGGGTCACGCGCCGACAATCGCTGGGCCTTCTGGTCTGGTCAACCAGGAGCGTTTGTTCCTGTGCTTGAAAGCCCGGGTCCGGTCATCCCGGGCTTTGAGTCACTTCGCCTGTGGTCCATCTACCCGACGTTCGTCACGCCGAGCGGTGATGTCCTCTTCGGGGCTCTCTACTCCGATCCCGCGGATGACGGCTGCTGTCTCGGCGCCTTTCTCTCGACAATCTTGGTGGCCAGACCCGGGTCGGTGCGTCCATTGGTTCCGCCGGGCACACGGCTTCCCGGCGTGCCAATCGAGCGCCCGCCATCCTTTGTCAGCGCAGGCCCGGAACTTCGTGACGGGAGCATTGTCTTCCATGCCTCGTATTACGGAGCGCCGGTCTACCCGGCCGCGAGCGGCTTGTGGCTTGTTCGCAACGACCAAATCACACTTGTACGCGCCTCTACGGATCCCGACCTCTCACCCTTGGGGGCCTTCGGCGGGGTTGAGTTTCTCGGCGAGACCGACGACGGTGCGCTCCTGATTTCGACGGACACTCGCGGCTACGACGTGACCCACGAACTCACCACGATCGAATCGTGGAAGAACGGCCGACGCCAGACCGTCTTCTCGACATCGCAGCCGATTCCAGGGCACGATGCGCGTTGTCCGCTGACCTTCCGCTCCTTCGGGATGGACACGCAGGGCCGGGTGTTCATGGAAATCAGTTCTCAGTGCTTCCCATTCACGTTCTTCAATCCGTCGGCCCCCATCCTGCCTTCTGGCCTCTATCGCGTGGACGGTCCGGGAGAGGCACCTCACCTCGTCCTGCCCGCATCTGGCTCCGTCTTGCTGGCCGACGGATCGACCCGTCATATTGCCTATTTCTATCAGTTTGATGACCGCCTCATCAACCGCTTTGGTCAAACGCTCATTGGCGGAGTGGATGCCGACACGGGCGAGTCCTTTCTCTTCATCCTCGAAACCACCGCCCTCTGCCGCGCCGACTACAACGCCGACGGTGTGCTCGATCCCGACGACATCGGCGACTACATCACCAACTTCTACGACCTGCACCCGTCCCTTCGTGCCGATGTGGATGAGAACGGCGTGCTCGACCCGGATGACCTTGGCGATTACCTGAGCGACTACTTCTCCGGCTGCCCGGGCGCGTAAGCGGCGCGTGATGGGTATCCGTGCCGTGGCGCAGACACCCGGGGGGGCCGCTGTCGGTGGGGCGGACATCCCGTCCGCCATTACCGGCACCTCTTCCAGCCCTCTTCCCCCACTCACCACCCACTGCCGCCACGCCGCAAGCCGTGGCTTGTCCGGCAAGGCCGGACACCCACTCCACCGCCGCGCCCACCCACGAACCGCGACATCCGCAACGGCCGCTCTCTGCTCCCCCTATCGGGGGGTCCGTCATCCGTCCGCGCCCACTTGGCAAATCGCTCCGTTTCTGCGACAATCCGCCCGCCGGGGCATCCAACGCCACTACACGCCCGCCCTGGGTCGCCTTACTCATCCGGAGCCGCACGCCATGTCCTCTCGCCAACCCGCCCCCGCTTCCTGCGATGTCGGCCTCATCGGCCTCGAAGTCATGGGCAAGAACCTGGCCCTGAACATGGCCGACCACGGCTTCAAGGTGCTGGCGCACAACCGCTCCGCCGCGAAGGTGAAGCCCTTTCTTGACGACAACCCCCCCTCCGTCATCGGCCCCGGCGGCGGCCTCTTCGGCTTCGAGAGCCCCGAGGATGAGCCCAGCCGCCTCAAGGCCTTTGTGATGGCCCTGAAGAAGCCGCGCGTCATCATCATGATGGTGAAGGCCGGCGAGCCGACCGACATCACCATCAACAACCTCGTCCCCTTGGTCGAGAAGGGCGACATCCTGATCGACGGTGGCAACGCCGAATGGCAGGACACCATCCGCCGCGAGAAGATGCTCACCGAGAAGGGCCTGCTCTTCGTCGGCTCGGGTGTCTCTGGCGGCGAAACCGGCGCCCGCTTCGGCCCATCCCTCATGCCCGGCGGCGACCCCAAGAGCTGGGAGCGCCTCAAGCCCATCTGGGAAGCCATCGCGGCGAAGGTGGATGAAAAGACCGGCAAGCCCCTCGAAGGCGCGGCACCCGGCAAGCCCGTCAAGGGCGGCGTGGCCTGCACCACGTACATCGGCCCCAACGGCGCGGGCCACTACGTCAAGATGGTCCACAACGGCATCGAGTACGGCGACATGCAGCTCATCTGCGAGGGCTACCACTTCATGCGCGACGTGCTCGGCAAGGGCGCCAAAGAAATGTCCGCCATCATGGGCGAGTGGAACAAGGGCGACCTCGACTCCTTCCTCGTCGAGATCACCGCCGACATCCTCCAGCACACCGACGGCGCGACCGGCAAGCCCTTTGTGGACATCGTGATGGACGCCGCGGGCCAGAAGGGCACCGGCAAGTGGACGATCGGCTCGGCCCTCGACCTGGGCATCCCCGCCGCCACCATGAGCGAGGCCGTGTTCGCCCGCAACATGAGCGCGATCAAAGACCAACGCGTGGCCGCGAGCAAGATTCTCAAGGGGCCCGCCAAGAAGGGCGGCGATGCCTTCGGTGTTTCCGACTGGGTCGCCGCCGTGCGCGATGCCCTCTACTGCTCCAAGATCTGCTCCTACGCCCAGGGCTTCGCGCTCATGCAGGCCGCCAGCGACGCCCAGAAGTGGGGCCTCAAGCTCGGCGAGATCGCCATGATCTTCCGCGGCGGGTGCATCATCCGTGCCCGCTTCCTCCAGAAAATCTACGAGGCCTACAAGAACAACCCCAAGCTCGCCAACCTGTTGCTCGACCCCTACTTCGCGGGCATCACCGAGAAGTATCAGGCCAACTGGCGGGCCGTGGTGGCGCGTGCCGCGATGGAAGGTGTGCCCGTGCCCGCCTTCAGTTCGGCGCTGTCGTACTACGACTCCTACCGCTCCGCCAACCTGCCCGCCAACCTGCTGCAGGCCCAGCGCGACTATTTCGGCGCTCACACCTACGAGCGCACCGATCAGCCGCGCGGCAAGTTCTTCCACGTCGATTGGC
>FRDC01002109.1_pt1 | contig 46840 bp, 47 predicted proteins | sample 1106171 | NCBI WGS metagenome assembly FRDC01 (sample SAMEA3930566, study PRJEB13176) | freshwater metagenome | biome: Drinking water system; feature: drinking water; material: water | place: Singapore | collected 2014-12-20 | reverse complement strand
CTGGGTTTGCCGGAGGGCGGTTTGCTTGAGTCCTACGCGGCCATTTTGATGTTCTCAAGCGCCGCGTAGTAGTTTGCTTCCGCCTCGGCGGGCGGGATGTTGCCGATCGGCTCCAGCAAGCGCTGGTGGTTGAACCAGTCGACCCATTCGAGGGTCTTGCACTCCACGGCCTCGCAGGACTTCCATGGTCCGAGTCGGCGGATGATCTCGGTCTTGAACAGCCCGATCACGCTCTCGGCGAGCGCATTGTCGTAACTGTCGCCGACGCTGCCGACGGAGGGCTCGATCCCTGCCTCGGTCAGCCGCTCGGTGTAGCGGATGCTGACATATTGCGATCCGCGGTCCGAATGGTGAATGAGGCTCTCGGTCGGCCGGCGAGCATGCAGCTCCTGCTCCAGCGCGTCGAGCACGAAGCCCGCCGTCTGTGTGCGGCTGACCCGCCAGCCAACAATCCGTCTGGCGAAGACGTCGATGACAAAGGCGACATAGACCATGCCGCCCCAGGTGCTCACGTAGGTGAAGTCGGAGACCCAGAGCTTGTTCGGCGCCGAAGCATGGAACTGCCTGTTGACCAGATCGAACGGGCAGGCTGCGGCTTTGTCCGGGACGGTCGTCCGGACCACCTTGCCGCGCACGACACCTTCCAACCCGAGCGCAGCCATCAGCCGGGCGACGCGGTCACGCCCGACCTTGAAACCTTCGCGGTTCATCTGCAGCCAGACCTTCTTTGCGCCGTAGACGCCGAAGTGCTTCTTGTGAACGCGGACGATCTCCTCCGACAGCCGCTCGTCCTCCTTCGCCCGCTTGGGACGAAGGTCGGGATCGGCTTTGCGGCGAACGTGCTCGTGCCAGGTGGAGGGGGCGATCCGCAGAACCCTGCACATCGGCTCGATCCCGTAGCTCTCCACATGGGCCTCCATGAAGGCCGTCACTTCCGATACGGGCGGTCGAAGGGAACCCATGCACGCTTGCGTGCATGGGACCCGTCAGCTCCGCCTGAGCAAAATAAGCGCTGGCCTTACGCAGGATCTCATTGGCCTGTCGGAGTTCGCGCACCTCGCGTTCCAAGGCCTTCATCCGCTCGGTCATCTCGGTCGGCACTCCGGCCCGCTGGCCAGCGTTGATCTCGGTCTTTTTGACCCATTCCAGCAGCGTCTGCGGCACGCAGCCGATCTTCCCCGCGATCGACTCGATGGTCGCCCATCGCGAGGCATGTTCGTGTTCATTGTCGAGCACCAGCCTGACGGCACGCTCGCGGACTTCGGGTGAAAACTTGTTCGTCGTCTTGCTCATGATGGCTCCACATTCTCAGGAGTTGAGCCCTCCGGCAAACCCAGTGCGGTTCAGGTTTCCATATTTTGCTGAGCAAGGCCCTGGAGTGATTGACGCCATCGAGGCAGCCTGCGGCCTATTTTGGCCGGCCGGGCGACCTTTCACCCCTTCATGTCGTAGGTGTGCTCTTTGGCGGGAAAGGTGCGTGCGCGCACCTCGGTCGCGTAATCCTCGATCGCCTGCCTGATCTGATCGCCAATCGCGCCATACTTCTTGACAAATTTGGGAACGCGGGCGGAAAGCCCCAGCATATCCTCAAGCACCAGGATCTGGCCATCACAGGCGGCTGAGGCGCCAATGCCGATGGTTGGTATCGCAATCTCATCCGTGATTTTTGCCGCGAGCGGCTCGGCCACCGCCTCGACAACGACCGAGAACGCACCAGCCTCAGCAACCGCTCTCGCATCGTCGACAAAGCGCTTCCAGCTTGCCTCCTCACGACCCAGAGCCTTGAAGCTGCCCAGCGTGTTGATGCTTTGCGGCGTCATGCCGATATGCGCCATGACCGGCACGCCGCGCCTGACCATAAACTCGATCGTCGCAGCCATATGCGCGCCGCCCTCGAGCTTGATTGCGCCGCAATGCGTCTCCTTCAAGATGCGGGCGGCGTTGCGGAACGCCTGCTCGTGGCTCTCTTCATAGGAGCCAAACGGCATATCGACGACCACCAGAGACCTTGCGGAGCCGCGCATCACCGCTTGCCCCTGCAAAATCATCATCTCCAGGGTCACCGGCACGGTCGTCTCAAATCCGTGCATCACCATGCCAAGGCTGTCGCCCACCAGGATGATTTCAGCCAGCCCGTCCACCAGGCGGGCGGTCTGCGTATGATAGGCGGTCAAGGCGACGATCGGCGTGCCGCCCTTCATGCTGGCGATATCGACTGATGTGAGGCGCTTTGTGGTAGGCTGGAGCGGCATGTGTTCCTCTCATTTTGCCAGCGACGATGCCCTGTGCAGGTTGAAGCGCCGAAAAAACTGCCAATGGCCAGGCCGAATTTCACTGGCTGGAATACAGCTTGACGCATCAAATGTCCAGTTCGACAACAAGATAACAGATCCAGCCGCCAAATCTGCGAGGCTGGCGGCGGCCATTTCAGGACACTGAGCCATGACGATCACACCCACCCGCACACTGCGCCTTCATGCCGACGATAATCTGCGCGTCGCGGTCGATATTGTCCCGGCAGGAACGATGGTCGAGACAGCGCTGGCGCGCGAGCGCATCGTGCGGGGTCACAAAATCGCCGTTACCGGGATCGCCGATGGACAACCTGTCATCAAATTCGGCCAGATCATCGGCTTTGCCAAACGGACGATTGCGCCGGGCGAATGGATCCACGAGCATAATTGCGCTTTTGACACCTTCGCGCGCGATCCCGAGATCGGGGTTGCGGCACAGCCGCGCGCCATCCTGCCGGACAGCGAGCGCGCGACATTCGAGGGGTTTCGTCGGGCCAATGGCAAGGTTGGCACGCGCAATTATGTGGCCGTGATGACGAGCGTCAATTGCTCGGCAACGGTCGCCAAATACATGGCCGAGGAAATCGCACGCTCCGGCATCCTCAAGGATTATCCCCATGTCGACGGGGTGATCGCGCTCGTCCACAGCACCGGCTGCGGGATTGCCGCCGAAGGCGACAGTTTTGAAGCGCTGAAGCGCACCACTTTCGGTTACGCCTCAAACCCCAACATCGCCGCCAGCCTGCTGGTAGGCCTTGGCTGTGAGGCTTTCCAGATCGGGCGCTACAAGGAGGCCTACGGGCTGAAGGAGGGCGAGACGTTCCGCACCTTCACCATTCAGGACAGCGGCGGCACGCGCAAGACCGTGGCGGCCGGCGTTGAGGCGATCACGGCGATGCTGCCCATCGCCAATCGGGCAAGGCGCGACACGGCACCGGCCAGCGAGCTGATGCTGGCACTGCAATGCGGCGGCTCGGACGGCTATTCCGGCATTACCGCCAATGTGGCGCTGGGATCGGCAGTTGACCAATTGGTGAGGCAGGGCGGGACGGCGATCCTGTCGGAAACACCGGAAATCTACGGCGCGGAACATCTGCTGACCCGGCGCGCCCGCAGCGAGGCGGTCGGGCGCAAACTCCTCGACATCATCGCCTGGTGGGAAGACTACACGGCGCGCGCGCGCATGAGCATGAACAACAACCCCTCGCCCGGCAACAAGGCGGGCGGGCTGACGACCATCCTTGAAAAATCCCTGGGGGCGGCCGCCAAGGGCGGTTCAACGACGCTTGAGGCCGTCTATCGCTATGCCGAGCCGGTGACGGAAAAGGGCCTCGTCTTCATGGACACGCCCGGCTATGACCCGGTTTCCGCCACGGGCCAGATCGCGGGCGGCGCCAATCTTCTGGCGTTTACCACCGGGCGGGGCTCCGCCTATGGCTGCAAGCCGACGCCCTCGCTGAAACTCTCCACCAACAGCGCCATCTACCAGCATATGAGCGAGGATATCGATATCGATTGCGGCGTCGTGCTCGACGGGGTGAGCATCGAGGATAAAGGGCGCGAAATCTTCGATCGCCTCCTCCAGGTGGCGTCCGGCGCGCATACCAAATCCGAGGATCTTGGTTATGGCGAAGCCGAGTTCGTGCCGTGGCAGATCGGCGCGACGATGTGAGGGTGACTACTCAGTTGAAATTACAACCGATAACGATCAAAATAAATCAACAGATGACATGTTGAAATATCTCTTTCCTGTTCAGTATCCATGTTAATATGATATAATAATTCACAATCAAATTATAAATAATCCAAACGATTAGTTATTATTATCGCATTTAAATCGCAACAAGAAAATCTGCTTACAAATTGCGCGAGGTGGATTGATGGCGCATGTCACAGGAACAAGCGAGCTAGCTCATATTGCTGGTTTCGAGAAATTAATCTATTTAAGAGACAGTGCTTATGCAACCGATATGCTTATCGCCGCTATTACCCATCTAAATTTTTTTACTTTGATAGGAAATCACTCATTTACATCTCAAGATGTTTGATCTCACTTTTGTCTTAAATATCGCGCTCTGGATGTAATGTTAACTTTATTTAAATCATGGGATTTATTTATAGAGGGAAATGGCCTATTTAAACTTACGCTCACGCTTCCTATATGGTATGATATTTATCTTTTTTCTCATGTACTTTAAAATTGGGACGCACCTCAAGTTGCATTACTGATAGATAAACGCTTTCAATCGCTTGCATCAGGCGGTCAGCTTGGTATATACGGAGCTCATATTAATTTATCTAAAGATGGACCAATACAAATTGCAGAATATTCCTCGTTAATGATATCATTATATGAAGGAAAATGCTACAGTTTTGATGAAATAAAATATATTATGCAAAAATCTGGATTTATCGATATCACTTATATTAATTCTATTGCGAATAGAAGTTTAATTATAGGCATAAAAAAGTAATAATACGTATTTTCTATATTATGAATATTCATTTAGGGACACGTGCGCTATGTCTGTGTACCACATCACACTCGCGTCCATGGCTTCTCTAATCTGGGGCGCAACGTTCCTGTTCACAGACGCTGCGCTCCAACATATGCCGCCACTTCTATTTGCTGCATTGCGGTTTTGTTTCGTGTTACCCGTTGCATTTGTAGTTCCGCGTCCAAATATTCCTTATTGGATTATCGCCCTGGCTGGCATTTTCCTGGGCGTGGGGCAATATGGATTTCAATTTTTAGGTATGGCCCAGGGTGTGACGCCAGGACTGGCGTCTTTGCTCGCGCATACCCAAGCGTTCTTCACCATAGCGATTGCCGCTTTGCTGTTTCGCGAACAGATTGGCGCTGGCCAATTGGCGGGGATAGCGCTTGGCATTATTGGTTTTGCCGTCCTCGTATTTGAAAAAGACAACAGCACGAACGTCTCCATCCTGTTTATATCGATCTTGGGCGCTGTTTCCGGAGCGGTAGGAAACAATATTCTTAAATCAATTGGCGGTTCCGTCGATATTCTGGGGGTCGTGGTATGGATGAGTATTTTTGTCCCAATCCCCTTGTTTTTGTGTTCCGTTGCCGTCGATGGGTGGCCAACTATTCAAGGCGCCTTGATCAATATCAACTTGATTACGATCCTGTCGCTCATTTATTCGGCTGTGTTTGCAACAATCATTGCGTTTGTGATCTGGGGTAAATTGCTAACGCTATATCCGGCGTCGGTAGTGGCTCCTTTTTTCTTATTGGTTCCCGTATTTGGAATATTCCTTTCGATCGCGCTTAAAAATGAACCGTTTGGTATGGCTCGAGTGGTTGGATGTGGCTTTATTTTTGCAGGTTTAATTGTTTCTATTGTACCACGGCATTCCAGATGATCTTTTTTTGGCTATTACTATCAATTATCGAATGATAATTATAATACAGAACAATCGATCACCATATTTACAAACGTCATTCGTCAACTACTATGTTGGCTCGTATGAATAGATCGTCGATGATCGCCCGTCAGCGCTGATCCGAGTGAGGTCATCGGCCGGATGGCGGTTGGCAGGCATGCCCGCAACGCTCTTGCGTCGAGTGTGTGCCGTTAGCGCTGAACGGTTGTCGCATCGCCAGTCCGGCTAGCGGCGCGACGATGTGAGGCAATCTTGCTCACACCCGCTCGATCAGCGCGGCGATCCCCTGCCCCACGCCGATGCACATGGTGGCGATCGCGCGGCGCAAACCGCGCACCTCAAGCGCACTGACCGCCGTCATCGCCAGCCTTGCGCCCGACATGCCCAATGGATGGCCAAGCGCGATAGCGCCGCCATGCGGGTTCACGTGGTCAGCGTCATCTGGCAGGCCGAGATCGCGCAGCACGGCGAGCGCCTGGGCGGCAAAGGCTTCATTGAGTTCGATGATGTCGATGTCACGCAAGGCAAGCCCGGTTCTGTGCAGAAGCTTTCGTGTCGCCGGCGCAGGCCCCATGCCCATGATGCGCGGCGGCACACCTGCCGACACCATCGCGACAAGACGGGCGCGCGGTGTGAGACCATATTTTCTTGCTGCTTCCTCCGAGGCGAGGATGAGCCCGGCCGCGCCATCATTGACGCCCGACGCATTGCCAGCCGTCACCGTGCCCCCCTCTTTGCGGAAGGGTGCCCTCAGTTCAGCCAGCTGTTCCAACGTCGTATCGCCGCGCGGATGCTCGTCGACCGCTACGGTGGTGCTGGCACCCTTCTTGCCGGCGATCATGACAGGCGTGATTTCGCGGGCAAAGAACCCAGCCTCACTTGCCTCCTTGGCGCGCTGTTGTGAGCGCAGCGCAAAGCGATCCTGATCACGGCGATTGACCTGACATTCCGCAGCGACGTTTTCGGCCGTCTCGGGCATTGCATCGATGCCGTACTGGGCCTTGAACAACGGATTGACGAAGCGCCAGCCGATCGTCGTGTCGTATATTTCCGCCTGCCGGGAGAAGGCTTCCGCCGCCTTGCCCTGAACAAAGGGGGCGCGCGTCATGCTTTCAACGCCGCCGGCGATCACAAGATCCGCGTCGCCGGTGCGGATGGCGCGGGCAGCCATGCCGACAGCGTCGAGCCCCGAGCCGCACAGCCGGTTGATGGTGGTTCCGGGAATGGTCGATGGCAGGCCGGCAAGCAGGAGCGCCATGCGGGCGACGTTGCGGTTGTCCTCACCTGCCTGGTTGGCGCAGCCCATGAAGCAGTCATCGACTGCTTCCCAGTCGACGCCCGTGTTGCGCTCACGCAGGGCGCGCAAGGGATGGGCCGCAAGATCGTCGGTGCGCACATCCTTCAGCGCTCCCGCATAGCGCCCTATGGGGGTGCGGGTGAAGTCACAGATGAAGGCGTCTCTCATGGGTTTTTCCTTCAATCAGCGTACCTTGGCGGCAACGCTTTCAATCACGATTCAAGCGATATGGGCGTTCATGGTCAGAAGTTCATAGGTCGCCGCCGGCTCGCCGGCGGAGCTGGTGATCTCGACCGCCCACCGCACTTCGCCGTAATCCCTGTGGCGGGAGGCTTTCGACTTGACGGTGAGGCGCACGCTGATCGCTTCACCCGGCGAGACCGGTTTCAGGAAGCGCAGATTGTCGAGCCCGTAATTGGCGAGCACCGGCCCCTTGTCGGCATCGACGAAGAGGCCGGCTGCAAACGCCAGCAGCAGATAGCCATGCGCGATACGGCCGGGAAAAAAGGGATGGCCCTTCACGGCCTCCGCGTCCATGTGCGCGTAAAAAATATCGCCGGTAAAGCTGGCGAAATGCTCAATATCGGCAAGCGTTACCACACGCTCCTTCGAGTGGAACGTCTGGCCAATGACGAGCGCGTCATAAGCGTAACGGAAGGGGTGCTGCTCGCGGGTGATTTCAGGCGCACCCTTGATCCATGATTTGAGCACTGCGCTCATCATGGCAGGCGAGCCCTGGAGGGCGATGCGGCGCAGATGATGCTTGACGGCCCTGACCCCGCCGAGTTCCTCGCCGCCCCCTGCCCGGCCTGGCCCGCCATGGGTGAGGTGCGGCATCGGCGCGCCATGCCCGGTCGATTCCCGGGCGCAGTCGCGATCAAGCACGAGCATGCGGCCGTGATAGGCGCCTGCCGCGAAAATCACGTGGCGGGCCGTATCCACGTCCCGGGTCACAAGTGAGCCGACAAGGCTTCCCTCGCCACGATTGGCAAGAGCGATGGCATCATCGATGGCGCGATAGGGCAGAAGGGTCGCGACCGGGCCGAAGGCCTCGACGTTATGCACTGTTTCAGCGCTTGCCGTGTCGCGGACCCTGAGCAGGATCGGTGACAGGAAGGCGCCTTTCATTGCATCAGCGCCGTCGACGCTGACCTGAGACGGATCGCCGAAGAGGATATCACTTTCGCCAGCAAGCCGCGCAATGCGCGCGCGCACGTCACGGCGCTGGCTGAGCGAGGCGAGCGCGCCCATGCGGGTTGTTTCAAGCCGTGGATCGCCGATCCTGAGCCTGGCCAGACGCTCGATCAGCGCGGCACTTACGGCTTCGGCGCGGTTCTCCGGCACGAGGATACGGCGGATGGCCGTGCATTTCTGCCCTGCCTTGACGGTCATCTCGCGGAAAACCTCACGGATGAAAATCTCGAATTCGGGATCTTCCACCGTGATGTCCGGCGCCAGGATCGAGCAGTTCAGTGAATCGCGCTCGGCGACGAAGGGGACCGCGTTCTTCAGGAGGCCGGGATGGCTCTGCAGCCGCGCCGATGTCTCCATCGATCCGGTGAAACCGATCATGTCCTGGCCGTTGAGATGGTCGAAGAGATCATGAGTGGCGCCGCAAATGAGCTGGAGCGCACCTGGCGGCAGGATGTTGCTGTCTATGATCAGGCGGGCTGCCGCTTCAGCCAGATAGGCGCCGGTTGTCGCCGGCTTGGTGATAACCGGCATACCGGCAAGGATGGCGGGAGCGAATTTCTCCAGCATGCCCCAGATGGGGAAATTGAAAGCGTTGATATGAACGGCCACCCCTTCTCGCGGCAGATAGGCGTGGCGGCCGATGAAGGCGCCGCTCTTGGAGGCATAGTCGACATCGCCATCGAGCAGGAAGGTTTCATCGGGTAATTCGCGCTTGCCCTTGGAGGCATAGACAAACAGCGTGCCAATACCGCCTTCGATATCGACCATGCCGTCACTGCGGGTGGCGCCGGTATGAAAGGACAATTCATAAAGGGCGTCCTTATGCGTGGTCAGAAGCCCGGCGATGGCTTTCAACGCATCGGCACGCTGGTGGAAGGTCAGCTTGCGCAAGGCGGCACCACCGATCGTGCGGGCATAACGGACCATGGCCGCCATATCGATGCCGTCCGAACTTGCGCTGGCGACCGGCTCACCGGTAACGGCACTGGCGATCATGACAGGCGCGCCCGTGCCAGCCACCCAGTGACCTTGCGCAAAGCTTTCAAGGACCAACGCGCTCATCTTCCACCTCGTTCAAGACGTCCATCAACCAAAGCCGGTCAAATCCCCAGATATGCCTTGCGAATATCGGCATTGGCGGCAAGATCGCGCGCCGGTCCCGACAACGTCACGCGGCCTGTTTCAAGCACATAGGCGCGGTCAGAAATCGCCAGCGCTGCATTGGCATTCTGCTCAACGAGCAAGATGGTCATGCCATCAGCCCGCAGGGTGCGTATGACATCGAATATCTGCTCAACCAGCAGCGGGGCCAGACCCATGCTGGGCTCATCCAGCAACAAAAGCCGTGGCGCCCCCATGAGCGCCCGGCCTATCGCCAGCATCTGCTGTTGACCACCCGACAGGCCGCCCGCCGCCAGATGGCGTTTTTCCTTGAGGAGCGGAAAGAGCCCGTAGACGCGCTCAAGATCGGCCTGCGGCTGCCCTTGCCGGCGATAGGCACCAAGCCGCAGATTATCCTCCACACTCATTGGCCGGAAGACCTGCCGACCTTCCGGCGACTGGATGATCCCTGCCGCCACGCGCGCATGCGGCGACAGGGTTGTAATGTCGTGCCCGTCGAGCATGATCCGCCCGCCGCTGGCCGGCTCAATTCCAGACAGTATGCGCAGGAACGTCGTCTTGCCAGCGCCGTTGGCGCCGATGAGCGTGACGATTTCACCCGCTGCGACCGACAACGCGATGGCATGGAGGACGCGGATGCGGCCATAGCCGCCCTCTAACCCCTCGACGCTGAGCAAGGAGCTCTCAGACATGATCACCACCGGCTGCGCCCTTGTCGTGCCCGAGATAGGCGTCGATGACGGAGGGGTTTCGGGCCACTTCATCCGGCGCACCCTCCGCCAGCACCCGCCCCTGATTGAGCACGAGAACGCGATCTGAAACGCCCATCACCAGTTTCATGTCATGCTCGACGAGCAAAATGGCAACGCCTGTACGCGCGATGCTGACGATGATCTCGTCGATTTCCGCCGTCTCGGTCGGATTGCAGCCAGCCGCCGGTTCATCAAGCAACAATATGTCGGGCCGCGAGGCCATGGCGCGGGCGATCTCAAGGCGCTTAAGCTCACCATAGGAAAGGCTGCCGGCTACCTCATCGGCTACCTGCCGGAGATGCAGCATATCAAGATAGCGTCTCGCCTCATCGCGGGTCCGGCGGTTTTCCGCCATCACCGACGGCAGCCCCAGCAGATGCGCCAGGACATTGCGCGTCTCGTGGCGATGCAGCCCCACCATGACGTTTTCCTCAACGCTCATGCGCGCGAAGATCTGCAAATTCTGAAAGGTGCGGGCAAGGCCGCGGCTGGCGAGCGCTTCGGGAGGCAGGCGCGATACATCATCGCCACGTAATGTCACCCGGCCCATGTCGCTGCGATAAACGCCGGAAATGAGATTGAACAGCGTTGTCTTGCCAGCACCATTCGGGCCGATGATCGAAAATATCTCGCCCGGAGAGATCGAAAACGACACGTCATCGACAGCTCTGACGCCACCGAACGAAATTCCAAGATGTTCGACCGACAGCAGGTTCATAAGCGTCCTCTCGCCCACCGCGCCGCAAGCGTTGGCACGATGCCGGCACGCATGAACACGAGGATGAGGATCATCAGGACACCGAGCAGCAGATGTTCGTATTCGTGAAAAAATGACAATGCCTGCGGCAGAACAACCAGGATGACCGCCCCGACAAGGCCGCCCGACAGCGAACCCATACCCCCCAGCACCACCATGGTGACGATTTCAATCGAGTTGAGGAAACTCGCGATATCCGGCGTCACATGGCCGTTGAACAGGGCGTAGAGTGAGCCTGAGAGCGAGGCAAAAACGGCGGAAATAACGAACACGATGCTCTTGATGCGCGCAACGTCGATGCCCGCTGACCGCGCTGCCACCTCACTGTCATGGAGCGCGCGCAATGCCCGCCCGGTCGAGGAATCGAGGAGATTGCGCGCAAGTACCACTGCCAACACCAGTACTGTGCCGCTGATCCAGTACCAGCTTTGGGCCGAGCGGATGCGGATGCCAAACAGCTCGATACGGGAAACAGCCATGCCATCCGGCCCGCCCGTCAGCCACTGCTCATTATTCAAAACCATGGCAATGAGGATACCGAAGGCCAGCGTCGCCACCGCCAGGAAATGGTCCTTGAGCCTGAGGATGGGCCTGCCAATGATCAATGCCACAACGCCGGAGACGAGCGTTCCGCAAAAGATCGCCAGGAGTGATGGAACGGCGAATTTCGCCGGCAGAACCGCAACCGCATAAGCGCCGATGCCGACAAAACCGGCATGTCCAAGGCTGATCTGTCCGGCATAGCCGAGGAGAAGATTAAGCCCCGTCGCGCTTAATCCGGCGATCAGCACCAGCGTGGCGATCCGGAAATAGTAGGTCGAGGGCAGGACGAGGCCAATGATGATGATGATGAGGGCAATGAGTGCTGGCTCAAACCAGCGATTTTGGCGAAAGCGCGCCATCATACCCGCTCCGCGCCGGCATGTCCGAGGATGCCACCCGGGCGCAGCAACAACACCGCGATCATCAGCAACAGGGCAACCGCGTCCTTGTAGGTGGACGACAGATAGCCAGCGGCAAAGGCTTCGCTCAGCCCCAGCAGAAGGCCGCCGATGACGGCGCCAAGCGGCGAACCGAGCCCGCCCAGAACGAGAGCAGCAAAGCCCTTGAGCGCCAGCAGCGTGCCTACTTCGGCGTAGGTGAAGGTAATGGGCGTGACCAGAATGCCGGCGGCAGCACCGATGACCGCCGAGAGCGCAAAGGCCAGCGCCAGAATAAACGAGATATTGATACCGACAAGCTTCGCAGCAAGGCGGTTGGCCGAGGTCGCGATCAACGCCTTGCCAAGCATGGTGAGGTTCAGAAACAGCCACACCAGCGTCACGATCAGCACTGTGCCGGCCAGCACCCACAATGCCTGCGGCAGAATAGATGCACCTAGAAAAGCAAGCGGTGTGTCACCGGAAAAATCGCTCAGCTTATGAAGCTGCTTGCCAAAGACGATCTGCGCCACGCCGCGGATGACGAGGGCAGCGCCAACGGTGATGATGATGAGGACAACCGGCGGCGCGTCTCGTACCGGCTCGATGGCGAGCCGTTGCAAAAGCACACCGACGCTCGCGGCAACGATCACGGCAATCAGTGCGGCCAATGGCAGCGGCACCCCGGCGCCAACTGCCGACACGGTGACCATGCCACCGATCATGACGAACTCACCTTGGGCGAAATTCATCACGCCAGACGCGTTGTAGATCAGCGTGAACCCGAGTGCGACGATGCCATAGACCGCACCAACGGTGAGGCCTGACATGGCAAATTGCAGGAACTGCGCAAGCATTAACGATCCCCTCGCCTTATTCGCTCACAAGCGCGGACCAGTCGGCAAACGACGACGCCCTGTGCGCGATCAGCGCACAGGGTTGACGAGTGACACCTATTCCGCGAGCGCCCAGTCGCCGTTCCTGATCTCGAGCATCTTGAAGGCGGACAGGTCGAGCCCCATGTGGTCGCTTGCCGACATGTTAAAGACGCCGGCGGTCCCGATGAGGCCTTTGGTCTTCTCGATCTCGTCGCGGATCACCTTGGGGTCAAAACCGCCTCGCTCCATGGCCCCCACCAGGATCATCAGCCCGTCGAAGGCGTGGCCGCCGAAAGTCGAGACAGGCTCTTTGGTGATAGTCTGGAACTTGGTGGCGTAGGCGCTGGCGACCGCCTTCTGCGGGTCGCTTGCCGCAAGCTTGTCAGCCACCAGAAGGGCGGCCGCTGGCAGGCGCACGCCATTGGCCGCATCTCCTGCCAGATCGATATACTGCTTCGAGGCCACGCCATGGCTCTGGTAGAGCGGCACGGCAAAACCGAGCTGACGGAAATTGCGTGTGACGATCGCCGGCCCCTGGCCAAAGCCCGGATTGATGACCGCCTGGACGCCCGCCTTCGCCTTGAGATTGGTGAGCTGCGGTGTCATGTCGGTATCGCGCGGGCCGTAGGTTTCCTCAGCCAGAATTTCGACGCCATATTTGGCGTTGACGGCCGCGCACTGGTCGCGCATCGATTTGCCGAAACCATCCGTTCCCGAAATCAGGGCGATCCTGGTCAGATTGCGCTGCTTGAGATCGGTGAAGATCTTCTCGCAGGCCATGCGATCGGTGTGCGGCGTCTTGAATACGAATTTCTTCACCGGCTCGATGATGACGACAGCACCACCAAGGGAAATGAAGGGGATTTGCGCCTCCTCGAAGATCGGTACCATCGCCATGGTTGTACCCGTGGACGAACCGCCGACCATGGCAACGATCTTGTCTTCCTCGACGAGGCGGGTGGCGAAGGTGCGCGCCTTGCCGGCGTCTCCGCCATCATCGTAGATGACGAGTTGCAGCTTGCGGCCCTTGACCCCGCCCTTGGCGTTGATCTCGTCAACATACATGCGCAACGTCTTGTCGGCCGGATCGCCAAGGAAGGCGCCGGGTCCGGTGACTGACAGGACGGCACCGACCTTGATGTCCTGTGCCTGCGCGCCTCCAAAAAGTGATGTGGCGCCCATCAGAAGTCCAGCGGCGATCGCCAGCGATTTATGCAAGGTCATGTCATCCTCCCTGTGGCGCCCGTTCCGGCGTCCATTTCAGTTGCTTTTTCTGCAGCCACTTTGAATACGGATCGTTGTCCGATCCTTCTCTCCATTAATTGACCGGTTGGACGGATAATGCAAGAGTGGCTGAAAGAAAAAGTGCCGGTGCACGACATGCCGGCGGGCGGGAGGCAGGCGATGAGCGAGACGATACTGGTCGAAAAGAGTGGCGGGGTGACGATGCTCACGCTCAATCGGCCGGAGCGGCTGAACAGCTTCACTCTGGAGATGCACCAGGCACTTGCTGATGCGCTGAATGAGATCGCGAGCGATGATCATTGCCGCGCTGTGGTGATCACAGGAGCGGGGCGCGGCTTTTGCGCGGGCCAAGATCTGTCGGATCGCGCGGTGGCGCCCAAGACAGGCACGCCGAATGACCTGGGAGAAAGCCTGGAGCTTCGCTATAACCCACTGGTGCGCCGTCTGCGGTCGCTGCCAAAGCCGATCATCGTCGCGGTCAACGGGGTCGCGGCGGGCGCTGGCGCCAATCTGGCGCTTCATGGCGATATTGTCATTGCCGCACAATCGGCGAAGTTCATTCAATCCTTCGCGAAGATTGGTCTTGCGCCGGATTCAGGCGGGACGTGGACGTTGACGCATCTGCTGGGTGAAGCGCGGGCGAAGGGGCTGGCAATGCTGGCCGAGCCGCTGTCAGCGGAGCAGGCATGCGCGTGGGGTTTGATCTGGAAGGTGGTGCAGGATGAGTATCTGCTGAGCGAAGCGAAAACCATGGCGGCCCACCTCGCGTTACAATCAACAACGGCGCTTGCCGCCATCAAGCAGTCAATCCACAACGCCGCAACAGCGACGCTCGACGCCCAGCTCGACCATGAGCGCGATACGCAGCGCCGGCTTGGCTTTGGCAAGGATTATGCCGAAGGTGTCGACGCGTTCATGCACAAGAGGGCACCTCATTTCACGGGGCGCGGCTGACATGACGACACACAGTGCCGATGATATCGCCAGGCTGTCCGCACAAGCCATGTGGAAGGATGACAACGCCACCCGCCATCTCGGCATGGAGATCGTAAATATCGGACCCGGCGCCGCGACCATGACCATGAGCGTCACGACATCGATGACCAATGGCCATGGCACGTGCCATGGCGGGTATATCTTTCTGCTGGCCGACAGTGCGTTCGCCTTTGCCTGCAACAGCCACGGGCAACGCCATGTGGCGCAGCACTGCAACGTCACCTTCCTGGCGCCAGGCAAGCTTGGCATGCGCCTCATCGCCGAGGCGCGCGAGCGCAACAGGGCCGAGCGCTCGGGCATCACGGATGTCACGGTACGCAGCGAAGACGGCACGGTGATTGCGGAATTCCGCGGTCATTCACGCGCGATACCCGGCTCCCTTCTGGCCTGAACGTGTGGACCGTCAGATGATCGACCTCACCCCTCCCCGCTCCTCACTCGACGCCATCGAAATCGCCTCCCGCGACGAGATCGCAGCCCTGCAGCTCACGCGCCTCAAAGCGACGCTACATCACGCCTATGCGCATGTGCCGCATTACCGGCGGGCCTTCGATGCGCAAGGCGTCCATCCCGACGATTGCCGCACCCTGGCCGACCTCGCCAATTTCCCGTTCACCGGCAAGGCCGATCTGCGCGACAATTATCCCTTCGGCCTGTTTGCGGTGCCGCGCGAGCAGGTTGCGCGCATCCACGCGTCATCCGGCACCACGGGCAAGCCCACTGTGGTTGGCTATACGAAGCAGGATGTCGACATGTGGGCGGACGTCATGGCGCGTTCCATTCGCGCCTCCGGCGGGCGGGCGGGCATGGTCTGTCATGTTGCCTATGGATACGGCCTGTTCACCGGCGGGCTTGGTGCCCATTACGGTGCCGAGCGCCTCGGCTGCACGGTTGTACCGATATCGGGCGGCATGACCGAGCGCCAGGTGACGCTCATCGCCGATTTCAAGCCCGACGTCATCATGGTGACGCCAAGTTACATGCTGGCTGTGCTCGATGAATTCAGGAAGCGCGGCATGGACCCACGCGCTACCTCGCTTAAAGTCGGTATCTTCGGCGCCGAGCCGTGGACGAACGCCATGCGGCTTGAGATCGAGCAGGCCTTCGACATGCATGCAGTGGATATTTACGGGCTCTCCGAGGTCATTGGGCCGGGGGTCGCCTGCGAATGCGTGGAGACGAAAGACGGGCTTCACATCTGGGAGGATCATTTCTATCCCGAGATCATAGACCCCGACACTGGCGCCGTTCTGGCCGATGGCGAACTGGGAGAACTGGTATTCACCTCGCTCACCAAGGAGGCGATGCCGGTCATCCGCTACCGCACACGCGATCTGACGCGGCTTCTGCCAGGTACGGCGCGCAGCATGCGCCGCATGGAAAAGGTCACGGGCCGCAGCGACGACATGATGATCGTGCGCGGCGTCAACGTCTTTCCTACACAGATCGAGGAGATGCTTCTCGAGATCGAAACGCTGTCAGCACATTACCAGATCGTCCTCACGCGCGAAGGGCGGATGGACGAGATGGAAGTGCGGGTCGAAGGCAGGCGTGAGGCGGACGACAGCGTCGGCGAGGCCGGCAGGCTGCTCTCGCTGCGCATCAAGGAGACCATCGGCATTTCAGCGCGCGTCAGCGTGTTGCCGCCTGATGGCATTGAGCGCTCACAGGGCAAGGCCAGGCGCATCGTCGATCTCAGGACGGCGAAGACCTGATCGTGGCCCGCCCGCGCGCCCAGGATTACGACGACAAACGCGCCGCCATCCTCGCTGGCGCGGCAAAGCTATTCGCCGCCGACGGCTTTGATCGTACCTCGATGAACGATATCGCCCAGGCGCTCGGCCTGTCGAAGGCACTCCTGTACCATTACTACCGCGCCAAGGATGAGCTGCTGTTTGACGTCATTCGCGCCCATCTCGGCGATCTTGTCGAGGCCGTCGAAGCAGCCGATGACCCGTATGCAGCGCCTGAAGCGCGCTTCGCGGTCATGATCTCCACCATCATCGATTGCTACCGCGACGCTGATTCCAACCACAAGGTGCAGATCAATCATCTCGCTCACCTGCCAGCCGATCAGCAGGCAGAATTGAAGGGATACGAGCGCCGGCTTGTCGAGATCATGAGCACCGTTGTGAGAAAGCTCCATCCGCGATTGCATCCAGCTAAAATCCGCCCGATGACGATGACGATCTTCGGCGCGCTCAACTGGAAATATATGTGGTTTCGCGAAAACGGACCGATGACCCATGCAGCCTATGCGGCACTCCTCACACGTCTCTTTCTTGCCGGCATCAGGGCTGAGCCGGAAGAGTGACGAGCGCTGCCGCTACAACTGGTCGAAATCCAGCGTGACGGACGGCGTTTTTGGCCGGGCCTGGCAGGCAAGGACAAATCCGGCGTTGAGCTCCCAGTCCTCAAGCGAATAATTGAGCGCCATCGTCACACTGCCTTCCGTCACCTTGCAGCGACAGGTGCAGCACATGCCGCCCTTGCATGAATAGGGCAGATCGAGACCGGCGCGCGCGGCTGCATCAACGATATTGCTGTCATCCTCTCCCATATCAAAAGCGCGGCTGGCGCCATCAAGGGTGACATTGATGCGAGACAACACGCCGGCTTCCGGCTGCGGAGCTGGTGCACGAAAGCCTGCACGTGGCGCTGCTGACTTGAACAATTCGCTGTGGATCCGCTCGCCTGCCAGACCCATTTCCTCCAGCGCCGATCTGACATCAGCAATCATTGCCTGCGGCCCGCACAAATAGGCCTCGTCAATGTCGCTCACATCGACAACGCCCCTGGCCAATGCCTTCAAGCGCTCACCGGTTATGCGCCCTGACAGCAGCGCCACATCCTGGGCTTCGCGGCTCATGACATGGACGATCGAGAGGCGCCCGATAGAGCGGTTTTTCAAATCCTCCCACTCCTCGGCGAACATGACGCTTTGCGCCGTCTGGTTGCCATAGATGAGAGTAAACCGGGCGGCAGGATCGCGTGACAACAGGGATTTGGCGATCGACAGGATCGGCGTGATGCCCGATCCGGCAGCGATGGCGAGGAGATGCTGGCCGCGCTTGCCAAGATCGAGTGTGAACCGTCCCTGCGGTGGCATGAGGGCAAGCGTATCGCCGATTTTAAGCTGCTCGTTCGCATAGGTTGAAAATGCGCCGCCAGCCACTTTCTTGATGCCAACGCGCAACTGAGCTTCGTCGAGTGCGGAACAGATCGAATAGGAGCGCCTGAGATCCTCGCCATCGATGGTGGCTCGCAAGGTGAGATACTGCCCGGGCACGAAAGCGAATTGTTCTTTCAACGCGTCAGGCAACACGAAGCCAAGCGACACACTACCGGCGGTTTCGCGGCGGATATCGGCAATCGTCACGGGGTGAAAGCGGGTCATCTTGCAAATGTCATTTCAGATACATTTGAATGCGTCGAAAGGTTCGCGGCAGGACAAGCAACGCCACAAGGCCTTGCAAGCAGTCGAGCCGAATTCGCTGATCTTCTCTGTTTTCTCTGCGTTGCATTGCGGACAGGCCGGTGGCGTTTCATCGCCAAAGAGGGCGCGACGCGACGCCTTCATTGCAGGGGGGGCGATGCCGTAGGCACGCAGCTTGGCGCGGCCGGCCGCGCTCATCCAGTCGCTGGTCCATGCCGGGTGCAGAACGGTGGTGATCGTCACGTCGTCGAACCCTGCTGTCGCCAGAGCGGCATGAAGATCAACGGTGATTGCGCTCATCGCCGGACAGCCGGAATAGGTCGGCGTGATGGCAATCTCGATCTTTCCATCAGCCCTTTGCTCAATGGTGCGAATGACACCAAGATCGGCAAGCGTCAGAACCGGAATTTCCGGATCGCACACGGCGTCGATGACGGCGCGCGCACGCGCCAGATCAACCAGCGCTGCGACATCGTTTTCCACCGGCCTCACCATGTGGCACCGGGATGGGCGCGATGGAGCACCTGCATCTCGCCCAGAAGCCGCGACAGATGCTCGCCATGGCGTCCGTTCTTGCCACCATATTGTCCCCCGGCAAAGGACGGCACTATGAGCGTGGCCTCTTTCAGGATCGGGGTGATGCTGTTCTCAAATGGGGCACGCAGCGCAAGCGGATCAGGCGCGATGCCCGCGTCAGCAAGGCGGCGCTCAACTGCACTCACGGTAAAAAACTCCGCTACATAGATCGCCATCTCATCAAGCGCACGCTGGGTGCGGGTATGGCTTTCTGCGGTGCCATCACCAAGCCTGATCACCCATTCGCCGGCATGGCGCAGATGATAGGCCATCTCTTTCTCGGCCTTTGCGGCAATCGCTGCGAGCGTGCTGTCGCGCGAGGCCATGAGGGAGGCAAAACAGGGCTGCATGAAGCCTGCATAGAAAAGCTGGCGCACCATGGTCACGGCAAAATCGCCGCGCGGCTGTTCGCAGATCAGCAGATTGCGGTAATCATTATCGTCACGCAGATAGGCGAGCGCATCCTCGTCACGCCCCCTGCCCTCGACCTTGCCGGCATAATCAAGGCAGAGCCGCGCCTGCCCGATCAGGTCAAGCGCCATGTTCGACAGGGCGATGTCCTCTTCGAGCGTCGGTCCAAAGCCGCTCCATTCCGACAGGCGATGGCTGAGGACAAGCGCGCTGTCGCCCAACATCAGCGCGTAGGCAAAAAGATCATCCTCTATCGCTGCCACCACGTCCATCACATATGCCCCACATCGTCGGGGACGTCGTAGAATGTCGGGTGGCGATAGATTTTTGATGCTGTCGGTTCAAAGAGCATGTCCTTGTCGACCGGGTCGGAGGCAGCGATGAGGTCCGAGCGTACCACCCAGATCGAGACGCCTTCGGCGCGGCGCGTGTAGACGTCACGCGCCATGTGAAGCGCCATATCATCATCGCATGCGTGCAGACTGCCGACATGCTTGTGACTGAGCCCGGCCTTGGGGCGGATGAAGACCTCGTACAGCGGTGTTGTCGCCTCGCTCATGACTGCCTCACTCCGCCGCAATCGCTGCTGCCTGCCGGCGCGCGGCGCGCTTGGCGGCGAAGGCTCGCGCCGCATCACGTACCCAGATGCCCTCGTCTTCCGCCTGCCGGCGCACGCGCATGCGCTGGCGATTGCACGGTCCATCGCCGGCCAGAACGCGCCTGAATTCGCTCCAGTCGATTGCGCCCGTCTGCCAGTGACCGCTCTCTTCATTGAAGCGCAATTCGGGATCAGGGATATCGAGGCCGAGGAACCGCGCCTGCGGCACCATGGCGTCGATGAATTTCTGCCGCAATTCGTCGTTGGAAAACCGTTTGATCTTCCAGCGCATCGAGGTGTCGGAATGTTGCGAGGCCTGATCGGGCGGGCCAAACATCATCAGACACGGCCACCACCAGCGATTGAGCGCGTCCTGCGCCATCGCCTTCTGCGCTACTGTTCCTTTGGCCAAGGTGTGCATGATCTCGAAGCCCTGGCGCTGATGGAAGCTCTCTTCCTTGCAGATGCGGATCATGGCGCGCGCATAGGGGCCGTAGGAACAGCGGCAGAGCGGGATCTGGTTCATGATCGCCGCGCCATCAACGAGCCAGCCGACCGCGCCCATATCAGCCCAGGTCAGTGTCGAATAATTGAAGATCGAGGAATATTTCGCCTTGCCAGACAGAAGCTGCTCGCTCAGTTCCTCGCGGCTGACACCGAGCGTTTCCGCGGCCGAGTAGAGATAGAGGCCATGCCCCGCCTCGTCCTGAATTTTCGACAGAAGGATCGACTTGCGACGTAGTGAGGGTGCACGCGTGACCCAGTTACCCTCGGGCTGCATGCCGATGATTTCGGAATGGGCATGCTGGGATATCTGACGGATAAGGGTGCGGCGATAAGCGTCCGGCATCCAGTCCTTGGGCTCGATCTTGTCCTCGGCCGTGCAACGCGCCTCGAAGCGCTCGAGCCGCACCGGATCTTCGGCGATGACGGGACTGCGATCTTTCTGGTCGAGCGCCTGCGCGTACATGAGCCCATCTCCTCTGCTTCAGATAATTATGTTACAATATTTCGTTTAGTCAATATTTTTTGTTACATATTTAAACGAGAACGCGTTTCATTTTGTCGTTCACGATGTCGGGGTATGAAAGCCATGCCGGGAAAACCAGACGTCCGATGATCGCGCCGTGCGCTTGATCTGACGCATGAAAACTGCGCGTGCCGCGTGCCCCTGCCAGTCAGCCGGCAGCATCGCGGCCGGCAGGAGCGGATCGCGCAGCACCAGACGGCGGAACATATGTGTCACGACGATGCGCAGGATGACCGCTTCCTCGGGCTCCAATGCGCCCGTTACCGGGTCGAAAGCCGTGACAAACCGGCTATAGGCATGGTTGAGATCATCAAGATGCCAGAGCTTGTTCACCGCTGATCGCAGCGCAGGTGTTGATGTTGCAACTGCAAAAATCACCTCGTTTGTCAGCGGCATATCGGGCACCCGTTCATGTCGCGACGCCATCGCCAGCGTTGACGACAGAAAGCGGAAGCCGTCAGCCTCGAGCGCTAGACGCGCGGCCTTGCGGTCAGCGCACAGATCAAGGGCTGCAAGGATCATATCGCCTGCGGGCTGGTGCGTGTCGGCACCGTAGATGACGGCAGCGGCGCGCGCGAAATCGGCGGCACTTGCCGTGCTCAATCGGTAATCGGTGCGGCGTCCATCCTTGCCACGCTGCAGGGTGCCGTTTGCCACCAGCCGCGACAGGTTGGTGCGCGCATGTCCGGCATCGATGCCCAGAAGGGCCAGCAGCGCCATTAGATCGCTGGTCCAGACGGGGGCGGGATGATGATCACGCCCGCGATCCATCACCACATCACCAAAGATCGTGACGATCAGCGACCACACGCGCAGCGGCGCCTGGGAATGAAGGATCGTCAGTGGGTTGGGTCCGGGCATCCCGCTTATGACCACAGGTTTTTGCAATTGGTCAATCGAAGCCGGGCTGGCGCGGCTTCGGCTGCGGACGTTTCTGGTCCGCAACATGCTCTGGCCTCGTCTCGCGATGAATGGCGGGGACTGGCGCAGGATGGCATTCTGCGGCAATCGCGTTTAGATGGCCAAGGTAACATCGAAACTTCGATTGCGCTCCACACTTTGGTGAGCGAGGTGTCCAATAGGTTGTGCCCTTCATGCCGATTTACGAGTTTGCACCGGATCGTATCCAGCCTCTGACCAAGACCACATTCGGCGCGATGCAATTGCACGAGCGGCGCGATTTGCAGCGGCTGTTGCGCGAGAACGTTGCCGTTATAGCCCCCAACACACTGGTGATCGCGGAGGAATACGGTGAATGGGACGACTCCCGTCGCCGCATCGATCTTCTCGGGATCGATCATGATGCCAATCTTGTCGTGATCGAATTGAAGCGAGAAGATGGTGGCCATATGGAACTGCAGGCCATCCGGTATGCGGCGATGGTCTCCACTATGACCTTCGATCAAGCGGTGGATGGGTTTGACCGCTACCTGCGCCAGATCGGCCGCGACGACACAGACGCTCGGACTGAGCTTCTGGCATTCCTCGGATGGGACGAGCCCGACCATGATCAGTTCGCTCAGGACGTCAAGATCGTCCTCGCCGCTGAGACGTTCCCGCCGGAACTGACCACCGCTGTCCTGTGGCTCAACAAGCGTGATCTGGATATCCGCTGCGTGCGGCTTCAGCCATACAACCTGTCAGGGCGTGTTCTGGTTGATGTGACCCAGATAATTCCACCGCCAGAGGCTGCCGAATACCAGGTCCGTGTTCGCGAGAAAGAGCGCAAGGAGCGGGCAGAGCGGACCAGTGGTGCGGACCATACAAAATATGATTTGGTCCTTGGCGACGCAAACTATCCGCGAGAATCCAAGGGCCGAGCGATCCTGCGGACATTCCGCCACCTGGTGGAAGGCGGCATCGACCCGCAGACTATAGCCCAGCATTGCGGACCGCGCGCCAAGCGTGCCCTTATCTCTGTTGAGGGCGAGGTTGACCATGATGACTTTGTTCGCTTGGCCACAGCGGCTCGCGAGGCAAATGGAAAACGGTTCGATCCAATACGCTTCTTCTGCCGAGACGATGAATTGCTGCGTGTTGGTGGGCGCACCTATGCCTTTTCCAGCCAGTGGGGCGGTACGGACTGGCTGGAGGCGATGAACAATCTGCGTGATGCGTTCCAAGATCGAAGGATCACTTTCACGCCTGCGAACTGACTGCGAACAACGACGACGCCACCGTTAATGCCGCATCCAGCCGCACGCACAATGTCACAACACCGTTGCCCGCCGCCTCGATCGCGGTTCCGACCGGGAAGCGGCCGACGGCCGGCACATTGATCCGCCTGGCTTTGAACAGGCGCGCCAATGAGCAAGATGGTAGAGCCCGTTTGCGCTGCCCGGCAAACGTGATCATGGTGTTGTCATTCGCGCAGTTCCAAGCCTTTCTGCGGTAATGAACGACGGGTAGGGTCGGCAGGCTGGAGGAATTCGATTGGCATATCGCGCGCGCATTGGCAGCGAAACCTATGTCTTCGCTGATCTGAAATCGCTGATGGCCCGGGCAACGCCGCTGCGCTCAGGCGATGCGCTGGCCGGCATCGCCGCCGGCAGCCTGGAAGAGATGATGGCAGCGCGCCTGGCGCTTGCTGATCTGCCTTTGTCGACGTTTCTGAGCGAGGCCGTCATTCCCTATGAGCATGACGATGTCACAAGGCTCATCATCGACGCGCATGACAAGGATGCGTTCGCGCCAGTGGCAAGCCTGACGGTTGGCGGCTTTCGCGACTTTCTGTGTTCGAACCGGGCAACAACCGAGAGCCTTGCCCGGCTCTCCCCCGGCATCACGCCCGAGATGGCGGCCGCCGTCTCCAAACTGATGCGCAACCAGGACCTCATTCTGGTCGCCAGCAAATGCCGGAGCGTGACCCGTTTTCGCACGACGATCGGCCAGCCGGGCACGCTCGCGGTACGCCTTCAGCCAAACCATCCGACCGACGATCCGGCCGGTATCATGGCCTCCATCATCGACGGGCTCGGCTATGGCTGCGGCGATGCGGTCATCGGTATCAATCCGGCCTCCGACAGCCTGACGACGATCAGCGATCTGCTGCATCTTCTGGATGGTGTGATCACACGTTTTTCCATTCCAACCCAGGGCTGTGTCCTGACGCATGTGACGAGCACGATCCGGCTCATCGAACAGGGCGCCCCCGTCGACCTTGTCTTCCAGTCAATCGCCGGCACGCAGGCCGCCAACGCCTCGTTCGGCGTTACGCTTGGCCTGTTGCGCGAAGGGCTTGACGCGGGACGATCCCTCAAGCGGGGTACGGTCGGCGATCACGTCATGTATTTCGAGACCGGACAGGGATCGGCTCTCTCGGCCAATGCCCATCACGGCGTTGACCAGCAAACACTTGAAGCGCGCGCCTATGCCGTTGCCAGAGCCTATCAGCCGTTTCTCGTCAATACCGTCGTCGGCTTCATCGGGCCGGAATATCTCTATGACGGCAAGCAGATCATCCGCGCCGGGCTGGAGGACCATTTCTGCGGCAAGCTGATGGGCCTGCCGATGGGATGCGACATCTGCTACACCAATCACGCTGAGGCGGATTCAGATGATATGGATACGCTGCTGACGTTGCTTGGCGCAGCCGGCGTCAATTTTATCATGGGCGTACCGGGCGCTGATGACATCATGCTGAATTACCAGTCGACGTCGTTTCACGACCAGCTCTATATCCGGGCGCTGCTGGGCTTGAGGCGGGCGCCGGAGTTCGAGGCCTGGCTACAACGGCTCGATATCGTCGATGCGACGGGCGCCCTGCGCGCGGGCGGCACGTCGCCCCCCTTGTTGCAGGCAATGGGCGATTACCTGCCATGAATGACAACCCCGAGGATCGCACGCCGCTCACCAATTGGTCGCGTTTGCGCGCGTTGACGCCAGCGCGCATCGGACTGGGTCATCGCGGCGCATCAATGCCTGTTGACGAGGTGCTGCGGTTTGGACTTGCCCACGCAAAGGCACGTGATGCGGTGCATGAGCCGTTTCGTGCAGGCGAGATCGCCGCGGCGCTGGCGGCTCCGGGGCGTCAGGTGATCGAGGTCGCGAGCGCGGCGGGTGATCGTGCCACCTATCTGCGCCGGCCCGATCTCGGGCGGATGTTGTCGCAGAAAAGCCGCGCAATGCTTGCCTCCCACAGCCGCAGAAGCGACCTTGCGCTCGTGGTGGCCGACGGGCTGTCAGCAACCGCCATCCACAACAATGCCCTGCCGCTCGTCACCGCTGTGCTGGCGCACATCGAGGGTCGCGCCATCAGCTGCGCGCCGATTGTGGTCGCCTCGCAAGCCCGCGTGGCTCTTGGTGACGAGATAGGCCACCTGCTTGGCGCGCGCATGGTGCTGATGCTGATCGGCGAGCGGCCAGGCCTGTCATCGCCTGATTCGCTTGGTGCGTATCTGACCTTTGCCCCGCGCCCCGGCGTGAGCGATGCTGCCCGCAACTGCCTGTCCAATATTCGTCCCGCTGGCCTCAGCTTCGAGGTCGCAGCTGCGAAGCTTGACTGGCTGATTGATGAGGCGTTCCGCCGTTCACTGACAGGCATAGACATCAAAGACGACAGCGACGCTTTGCTCCTGACAAAAGGCGCGGCCAGATTGCCTAATCCGTAGGCACTCAGACAAATGTTGGGCAGAGGTGACGACGACTGATCATAAATCAGAGCCGTTTACCCGTCGCGGCCGCTGTTAAGCGTCCCGACTATTCGCCGATTCATCGCAAAGCCTGCCTGCGAGGTCTTGGCACAAGCCTTGCTCAGCTCCTTTCAGTACGACGCAGAATTCTCACCGTCATGAGATGCCGTGGTCGGATTGACCGCCGGCGTTGCGGTTCCACCTGTCGCGAATGACCAAGGAAGGACATATTGTCGATGATCACCCGCCGCACTGCGCTTGCCGCTGGCCTCGCCGCTCCGTTCATTGCCCGATCGACGGCAAATGCCCAGTCCGTGGGCCGCAATGAGACGCTCCTGCTGGTGCAGGAATATGGACCCAACAGCCTCGACATGCAGGGCATCGGCTCATCCCAGCCGGTCAATGGCGTCGCGCTTAATTGCTATGATCGCCTGCTGCGCTTCAAGCCCGTGCCCATCCCGAGCGGTGGCGGCAACACGATCGCGATGACGGAAATCGAGGGTGAGCTGGCGGAAAGCTGGCAGGTTGCCTCCGATGGCATGAGCTGCACGTTCAAACTGCGCAACGCCACTTTCCATTCCGGCAGGCCGGTGACTGCCAGGGACGTCAAATGGTCGCTCGATCGCGCCGTGTCGATTGGCGGGTTTGCAACGACACAGATGAACGCCGGGTCGCTGGAGAAGGCCGAACAATTTGTTGCCCTTGACGACAAGACGTTCCGCGTGGATTTCATCCGCAAGGACAAGCTGACGATGCCAAATTTGGCGGTCACCATTCCGTTCGTTTTTGATTCAGAGCTTGCCATTGCCAACAGCGGTGGCGATCCCTGGGCCAAGGAATGGCTGAAGAACAACGTCGCCGGCTCCGGCGCATTCAAGGTCGAGAGCTGGAAGCCCGGCGTCGAGACGATCTACACGCGCCATGACGCCTGGACGTCTGGCAAGCTGCCAACGCTGCGTCGCGTCATAGCCCGCGACATCGCCTCACCCTCGACACGTCGGGCGCTCATCGAGCGGGGCGATGCGGATATTTCGTACGGGTTGCCACCGAAGGATTTCAAGGACCTGCTGGATGCCGGCAAGATCAATGTCGTGGGTGTGCCGATCCCCAATGGCGTGTGGGGTCTTTATCTGAATACCGCCACCGGCCCCTTCACCGACGTCCGGCTGCGGCAGGCGGCAGCCTGGGCCATGCCTTATGAGAAAATGCTGCAGGCGTCGCTGTTCGGGCGCGGCATCGACATGTCCGGCGGACCGGCAACCCCCAAGGTGGCGTGGCCGCAACCCTACCCTTACAAGACCGATGTGGCGAAAGCCAAGGCACTCGTCGACGCGGCAGCGCCCGGCGGGCTTTCAACCACACTTCTCTTCGATGCCGGCAACGCAACCGTCGCCGAGCCGATGGCCGTCCTCATCAAAGAGGCCATGGCGGGCATCGGTATCAACATCGAAATCTCGAAAGTGCCGGGCGCCAATTTCCGCGGCGAAATCAGCAAGAAAACCAACCCGATGGTGCTGAACCGCTTTGCCGGCTGGCTTGATTACCCCGATTATTACCTGTTCTGGACGATGCACGGCAACAATTCCATTTTCAACATTGCATCCTATCAGAACCCGGCGCTCGACAAGCTCGTTGATGAAGCGCGCTTCACCAGCGACAAGGCAGTTTATGAGCGAAGCGTTGTCGACTTCGTGTCGCTGGTGTCGCGTGAAGTACCGATGATTCCGCTCGCCCAGCCGACGCATGATGTGGCGATGCAAAAGAACATTGGCGGCTATCAGTTCCAACCCTGCCGCGAGCCGGATTTCCGCTATCTGACGAAAGCATAGTTGCTCTCATGCTTCGTTTGATCGGCGCCAGGCTTCTGACGACCATCCCGTCCATTATCGGCGTGATCATCGTCACCTTTTTGCTGACGCGCGTTCTGCCCGGTGACACCGCCGCCTATTTTGCCGGGCCGACGGCCTCGCCGAAAGCTATCGCCGAAATTCGCAGCAAGCTTGGCCTCGACCAGCCCCTGCCACAGCAGTTCGCCAGCTATGTGGCGGCGCTGGTCAAGGGCGATCTTGGCCAGTCCCTCACCACCGGCCAGCCTGTTACCAGAGACATTGCAGCAAGATTGCCGGCTTCCGCAGAACTGACCCTGTGCGGCCTTCTGCTGGCGATGTCGGTCGCCCTGCCTCTGGGCGTTCTGGCCGCCGTGCGCCAGGGGTCATGGATCGATCATCTGTGCCGCATCATCGCCACCGCTGGCGTCTCGCTTCCCGTATTTTTTACCGGGCTGCTCCTTGTTTTTGTCTTCTACTTCATCCTGGGCTGGTCGCCCGCGCCACTTGGCCGTCTGGATGTTTTTCTATCCGAACCTCCACGGGTGACCGGCTTCCTGTTGATTGATACGCTGCTGGCGGGAGATTTTCCCGCCTTCCGGGCGGCGATTGCGCAGCTGATCCTGCCGGCCGTGACGCTGGGCATCTTCTCGCTGGCGCCCATCACCCGCATGACACGGGCGTCGATGCTGGCGGTGCTGGGGGCTGATTTCGTGCGCACCGCTCGCGCCAGCGGCTTGAGCAGCGGCAAGGTGATCGGCGTTTACGCCTTCCGCAATGCCATGCTGCCGGTGGTGACCACGCTTGGCATGGTGTTCTCGTTCCTGCTCGGCGCCAATGTCCTGGTTGAGAAAGTATTCGCCTGGCCGGGTATCGGCTCCTATGCGGTTGAAGCGTTGATTGCGTCCGATTATGCGCCGATCCAGGGCTTCGTGCTGACCATGGCGGTGATGTATGTGATGCTCAATCTGCTGATCGACCTGCTCTATGGTTTCATCGACCCGCGCGTCCGGCTGGAGGGGTGAGGTCGTGAGCGAGAGCAGCGGAGTTCAGCCGGCATTGAGGGTGCGCCAGCAAGCGCCGTCTTCGCCGGGACTCTGGACCCATGGTGTCCATATCATCGCGGAAAATCCGGTCACCGGGCTTGCCTTCGGGCTGTTTACACTCATCGTCTTTGCAGCATTGTTTGGCCCGATGATCGCGCCGTTTGATCCGCTGGCGAGCAACACCGCCGAAGCGCTGAAGGGCCCCACCCGCGTTCACTGGTTTGGTACCGACCAGCTGGGGCGCGATATCTTCAGCCGCGTACTCGTTGCCACGCGGCTCGATTTCACCATCGCTATCGCGTCAGTTGCGCTCGTTTTTTTCCTGGGCGGTCTGGCGGGAGTGACAGCCGGATATTTCGGCGGCTGGGTCGACAAGCTGGTGGGGCGGATCGCCGATACCATCATGGCCTTCCCGCTATTCGTGCTTGCCATGGGCATCGTTGCCGCCCTCGGCAACAGCGTCACCAACATCATCATCGCCACCGCCATCATCAACTTTCCGCTGTACGCCCGCGTGGCGCGAGCGGAAGCGAATGTGCGGCGCGAGGCGGGGTTCGTGCAGGCCGCGCGCCTTGCGGGAAATTCGGAATGGCGGCTCCTGCTGACCCAGATCGTTCCCAACATCATGCCGATCATGGCGGTGCAGATGTCGCTGACCATGGGCTACGCCATTCTCAATGCCGCCGGCCTCTCGTTCATCGGTCTTGGCGTGCGCCCGCCAACGCCTGAATGGGGTATCATGGTGGCGGAGGGCGCAAGCTTCATCGTGTCAGGCGAATGGTGGATCGCCTTCTTTCCCGGGTTGGCGCTGATGATCGCCGTGTTCTGTTTCAATCTGCTGGGAGATGGCGTGCGCGACCTCATCGATCCCCAGCGCCGGACGTGAGCGGCGCCATGATACCCTCCCCGCTTCTGGCCATCCGCAACCTCACCGTCGAGTTTGCAACGCGGCGCGGCACGGTGACAGCGGTCAAGGCGATCGATATCGACGTTGGCAAGGGCGAGACTGTCGCGATCGTCGGGGAATCGGGATCAGGAAAATCGGTCACCTCCTACGCGCTCATGCGCATCCTTGATCGTGCCGGGCGGATAGCGTCGGGTTCGATGATCTTTTCGGGGCTTGAGCTGGCACGCATGCCGGAAACGGAGATGCGCAATCTGCGCGGCCGCGAATTGTCGATGATCTTCCAGAACCCGCGCGCCGCCCTCAATCCGATCCGCAAGATCGGCCACCAGATCGAAGATGTCTTGCGCCAGCATGCGCTCGTGGGCGCCACCCAGGCGCAGCAAAAGGCCATTGAGGCGCTTGCCAATGTACGGATCGCCCGGCCAGAGGAGCGTTATCACGCCTACCCGTTCGAGCTTTCAGGGGGCATGTGCCAGCGGGTCGTCATCGCGCTGGCGCTGGCGTGCCGCCCGCAGTTGCTGATTGCCGATGAGCCGACGACCGGCCTTGACGTCACCACGCAGAAAGCGGTGATGGATCTTGTGAGCGAGCTGACGCGCGAGCGCGCCATGTCGTCCATCCTTATCACGCATGATCTTGGCCTTGCTGCGGCTTACGCTGATCGCGTTGTGGTGATGGAGAAAGGTGATGTGGTGGAGACGGCTGATGCCAACACCATCTTCAGGACGCCGCTTCATGCCTATACGCGCAAGCTCATGCGGGCGACACCGCGTCCGGGTTGCCAACTCCGTGACCTGCTGCCGGAAGAGACAATATCGCCTGTACCCTCGCCCGTCGCCAATCAGCCATCGAAGCAGCAGCACGCGCCAATATTGCGGGTGGAAAACCTCATCAAGGAGTACCCGAAGGCAAAGTCAGCCGGCGGCCTGTTGAGCCTGCTGGGCGGCAAGAGCGAGGAACCTTTTCGAGCTGTCAACGCCATCTCGTTTTGCGTTGGCCGCGGCGAAAGCGTCGGCCTGGTGGGTGAATCGGGGTGCGGAAAATCAACAACCTCGCTGATGGTCACTCGCCTCATCGATGCCACAAGCGGGCGCATTGAATTCGACGGTACCGATCTGACGCAAATTCCGGCACGCCAGTTTGCTGCATCGCCGTTTCGCGCCCGCATCCAGATGGTGTTTCAGGATCCAACCGACAGCCTCAATCCGCGCTTCACGGCGGCGCGCGCTATCGCCGATCCGCTGCTGCGCTTCCCGCGCCTGAAGCCTGGCGAGAGTATACGCCAGCGCTGCGAGAAGCTGGCAGGTCAGGTGGGGCTGCCGCTTGATCTGCTCGATCGCTTCCCCCATCAATTGTCCGGCGGGCAGAAAGCGCGCGTCGGCATTGCGCGCGCCATTGCGCTGGAGCCGGACCTGATCATTCTCGACGAGCCGACCGCAGCCCTTGATGTCTCCGTTCAGGCCATCGTTCTCAATCTCCTGCAGGACCTGAAGCAGAAGCTCGGCATGAGCTATCTTTTCGTTTCACATGATCTGCATGTGGTCGGCCTGATGTGTGATCGCCTGATCGTCATGCGTGGTGGCGAGATTGTCGAACAGGGCAACAGCGCCGACATTCTCGCCAATCCCCGGCATGAGTATACGCAAGCACTGATTGCCGCCATTCCCGCCCCACCGGCGTCAAGATAAGGATGTCCAATCATGGCAACCGACCGCGAGACAATCGAGGCTTATGTGGCGGCCACCGCCGCATGCCTGCGTCTTGATATCAAAGCTGAATGGAAAGACGGGGTCGCACAGAACATGTCAACGCTGATGGATGCGATCGAGTACTTCAGCGGCGTCCCGCTCAATGATGAGAGCGAGCCGGCCGTGGTCTTCCGCGCATGAGCGCCCTCGCCTCGGGCACAGCCAGTGCAGCGGCCATCGCCGCATCGGTCAACCGGCGCGAGACATCGGCGCTCGCCGTCGTCGAAGCTGCGCTCGCCCGCATCGCCCGCCACAACCCGGCGCTTAATTGCTTCACGTCGGTGACACGTGAGCGTGCTCTGGCGAGCGCCCGGCGCGTTGATGCCGACATTGCAGCGGGCAAGAATGCGGGGCCGCTCGCCGGTGTCCCTTTCGCCGTGAAGAACCTCTTCGACGTCGCCGGACTGACGACGATTGCCGGATCAAAAATCAATCGCGACCTGGCACCTGCACCGCACGATGCGCCCTTGATTACGCGTCTTGAAGGCCAAGGAGCAATCCTTCTGGGTGCGCTCAACATGGGCGAATACGCCTATGATTTCACCGGCGAAAACATCCATGATGGCCCCTCACGCAACCCCCACGATGTCACGCGCATGACTGGCGGGTCGTCGGGCGGATCAGGAGGCGCGGTCGCCGCCGGCCTGGTGCCGCTCACCCTCGGCTCGGACACCAATGGTTCCATCCGTGTGCCCGCCTCGTTCTGTGGCATTTTCGGCCTCAAGCCGACCTATGGCCGACTGAGCCGTGCCGGCACGTTTCCCTTCGTCTCGAGTTTCGATCACCTCGGGCCGCTTGCCAGAACGACCGAAGATCTGGCGCTTGCCTACGATGCCATGCAGGGCGCCGACCCTGCGGACCCGGTGCAGGCGTCGCGCCCGGATGAGCCGAGTTGTGGATCGCTTCACAACGGCATCGCCGGCCTGCGCCTGGCGATTGCGGGCGGCTATTTCGAGCAAGGCCGAAGCGCTGCGGCCAGCGCGGCGATGTCACAGGTAGCGCGCGCCCTTGGCGCCACGCGGACCATTCATCTGCCCGAGGTCGCGCGTGCGCGTGCGGCTGCCTATATCATCACAGCGGCTGAGGGCTCGGCCCTCCATCTCGACAGGTTGCGCGAGCGCGCAGGCGAGTTTGACCCGGCGGTGCGCGACCGTCTGCTCGCAGGCGCGATGATCCCGGCGGGTGCGGTGATCCGGGCTCAGAAATTGCGCCGCTGGTATCAAAGACAAGTGCTCGCTCTGTTTCAGGAGTGCGACATCATTCTGGCACCAGCAACACCTTGCACAGCGCCGAAGCTCGGTGACACCACCCTTGACCTGGGGGCACAAAAAGTACCGCTGCGGCCCAATATAGGTCTCTTCACCCAGCCCTTCTCGTTTATCGGTTTGCCGGTCGTCACTGTTCCCGTCCAGCTGTCGCCGCTGCCCATCGGCGTCCAGATCGTTGCCGCGCCATGGCGCGAGGATCTGGCGTTGCGGGTCGCTCATCATCTGGAGCGCGCGGGGGTTGTTCATGCCAAAGCACTTGCGGCGTTTTCGTGATGGAGATCGATCTTCCCGATGTTCTCTCGGAAGTGCGCGCAGCCTTCGCGCGCTATGAAGCGGCGTTGATCGCCAATGACGTCGAAACGCTCGACGCGTTGTTTCGCAATGACCCACGAACGCTGCGCTATGGGGTGGCAGAAAATCTTTACGGCTATGGCGAAATATCCGCTTTCCGCGCTGCCCGTTCTCCCGTTGGTCTCGCGCGCTCGACGTCGCGAACGGTCATCACAAGCTATGGGCGCGATTTCGCAGTCGCCTCGACCTTGTTCCATCGCCCGTCACTGGCTGGAAAAGTCGGTCGCCAGATGCAAAGCTGGGTACGCTTCAAGGATGGCTGGTTCATTGTCGCAGCTCATGTCAGCATCATCGCCGAGGGAATTTAAGTTTTAGCCGCCATATAAGCGCGCCAGCCGCCAAAGGACGTGATGTCGATGGCCGCGCCGAGCCCCTCGGGCTCGACGAGGAATCCTTTGGGCGTCGTACCATCGGCCAGATGCAGGGTGCCGATACAGAGCGGGGATGGAATGGTGGCCACGAAACTGCCGAACGCGGCCGGTGACAGCTTCCACACCTCAACAATGATGGCGGCGCCCGCTCCGGCTGCAACGCGCAGAAGTCCGGGGCGAAAGGGCGGACCCCCGGCCAGCGCAAACAGGCGGTAGAGGTTTGCCGTGGAGGCGGCGCGCGCAAATACACCACCGCGACCCGTCAGCTCGCCGTTGAGCGGCATGCCGGAAAGATGAGCGCCAACGACGGCGAGTTCGATTGTCGGAGAATTGTCGTCTGTGTTCATAACTATCCTTGAGCCAGCTGATAAGCGGGGCGGCGGCCGCCGAAACCTGGAAAAAGTCGTTGACCCAGTTCAGCCAGCAAAACGTCCTGATCGCGCGGAGCGATCAAGGTGATGCCGGCAGGGAACCCGTCGGCGCGCATGGGACCGGGAATAGCCAGGGCCGCAAGGTCGAGGAGGTTGACGAAATTCGTGTAGGTACCAAGCAGCGAATTGGGACCAATGGGATCAGCCTCCAGATCTTTCAGAGCGGGCGCGATCGGCGCCGTTGGCACGACGAGCACGTCAATGTCATCCCACATTGCATCCGATGCCCGCTTCAACTCGGCCAAGCGGTAAAGGCCGTTGAATGTATCGACGGCGGACATGCCGTCAGCCTTTTCCACAATTGACCGTGTTACCGGATGAATCGCCTGCGGCGCGTCATCCATAAAGCTGCCGATCGCCGCCCGCCGCTCGGCGACCCAGGGCCCGTCATAGAGAAGGCGGGCGGTTGCAAAAAACGATGTCAGATCGACCTCCTGCAAAGGCCCGGCAACCGCCTCAACATGCGACAGGGCCGCGCCAAACGCATTTTCCTGAAGCTTGTCGCCAAAAAAAAGCCTGTCCTGCGATCGTGGCACGCCGATGCGGCGCAGCGTGTCGATGGCTGGCTTGCCGGCTTTGCGGGCAAAGGGGTCGGCGGGATCATAGGCTGCAACCATTTCAAATACCCGACGGGCATCGCCAACGCTTGCGGCAAAAATAGAGACACAATCAAGGGTGCGGCAGGCCGGCACGACGCCTCTTGCCGACAACAAACCGAGGGATGGTTTCAACCCGACGATGTGATTGAGCCCAGCAGGAACGCGCCCCGATCCGGCCGTGTCGGTGCCCAGCGAAAAACTGACAATCCCCTGGGCGACGGCAACCGCAGAACCCGAACTCGAACCACCGGGAACACGCACAGCATCAAAGGCATTTCGCGGCACAGGATAGGGCGTGCGTGTGCCTACCAATCCGGTGGCGAACTGATCAAGATTGGTTTTACCAATGAAGAGCGCTCCGGCGGCAACAAGACGCGCCACGACGGCGGCATGTCCGGCTGCCTGATAGGCGAATTGCGGGCAGGCTGCCGTTGTCATGCGGCCGGCAACATCAATGTTGTCCTTGACGGCAAAGGGAACGCCCCACAACGGAAAGGCCAGCGGGTCGAAAGGCGGCAGGGCAGCCGCGGCAGCAAGCACGAACTCCTTGTCGTCAAGCGCGATGAAGATACCGGGATCGTTGATCTCGGCGATGCGCCCATAGACAGCGTCGATCATGGCTGCGGGCGTCGCTCCTTGTGCGTAGGCGGCATGGAGACTGGTGATATCAAGGTCTGTCACGGACATAGGCGGCATCAGGCTCCCAGCGATCGTTCATCAGCAGGTGAGAGATCACCCTTCGATGGATGATTTCCTGATATGTCGTGTGCCAGAGTTTCATGCCTGGCGGCAATCGCTTTCGCACGCAGTCCGGTATCTCAACGCTCACTGCGCCCGAGAGGCGCACCAGATCTCGAGATCAACATTTCGTCATCGGCTTCCTTGCCGAGAGAGAGATGATCCAGCAGAAAAGCAGGACGAATGACGTTGCGATAGGGCAGCCGCCTCAGATCGGGCGTGCACAGAGCGCCGCTATCGCAAACGATCACCTTTGCGGCGAGCGGCTCGAAAGCGGCTCAACACTGGTGCATGGATTTCAGGGCAATGACGGATTTCATGACTGAACTCGGCCGTGAGGACGGTGAAGCTCAAGGTCTCACGCCGGATGGTGACAGGCGACAAGATGCCCCGTCGCGTGCTCAGACAATAAAGGGCGCTCGCGCCGGCAAAGCGGCGAGGCGGCAGGGCAGCGCTCGGCGAAGGCACAGCCGGGCGGCAGATTGAACGGACTTGGTATTTCGCCAACCAGCGGCGTCACCGCCTTGCGGTGTCTGGGATCGGGGACGAAATGGCTGTCCATAAGGGTTCGGGCATAGTGGTGGCACGCCTCAGCCCGTGCGCCGGGCAGTATCTCGACTACGCGACCAAGATACATCACCACGATCCGGTCGCAGAAATAGCGCACAAGGCTCAGGTCATGGGAGATGAAGAGATAGGTCAGCCCAAGTTCCTGTTTCAGGGCTTCGAGCAGTCCGATGATCTGTGCCTGGATCGAGACATCGAGCGAGGCGGTCGGCTCATCGAGCACGAGGAAGGACGGCGAGAGCGCCAGTGCGCGCGCAATGCCGACGCGCTGTTTTTGCCCGCCTGAAAGCTGGTGGGGATAGCTTTCAGTCATGCGCGGACTGAGGCCAACCTTGCTGATGAGTGCGAGGAGCCGGTCTTCCTGTTCACCCTTGCCGAGCGCCACGCCCTGCACCTCGAACGGCTCCAGCAGGGCGCGACGGATGGTGTAGCGCGGATCGATGGCGGAATAGGGATCCTGGAACACCATCTGCATGCTGCGGCGCAGCTTGCGCAGCTGTGCGGGGGCAAGACTCGCAAGATCGGTATCGTTAAACATGACCCGGCCTGCGGTTGGCGCTATCAGACGCAGGACAAGACGGGCCAGCGTGGACTTGCCGCAGCCGGATTCGCCCACCACGCCGGTTACCTTGCCGCGCGGCACATCGAGCGAGACTTCGTTGACCGCCCGCATGCTGCGCACCGTGCTGAAGAGCCCGCCACTGGATTTGTACTCGCGTGTCAGGTCACGGACCGCAACCAGATTGTCGCTTGGCAATTGCGCCTGCGCCTCATCAGCCATGGGCGCTCACTTTGCCAGCGGCGTTGATTGCGGCATGGCAGGCTGCAAAGCCGGCGGCCTTTTGTTCGAGAGCCGGAATTGCGCCGGCGCAGATATCCAGAGCGTCAGCACAACGCGGGTGAAAGCGGCAACCCGAGGGATAATCCATCACGGATGGTACCGCGCCGGGAATGCCCGTGAGGCTGCCTCGCAGTTGATCATGGCGCGGAATGCAGCGGATCAGCTCGCGCGTGTAGGGGTGTTGCGGTTCACCGAAGATGGCATCAATGCCATTTGTTTCAGCCACGCGGCCCGCATAGAGCACCACGACCTTGTCGCATGCCTGCGCCACCACCCCCATGTCATGAGTGATGAGCAGCAGCGACAGCCCGCGCTCGCGGACCAGATCAACCACGATCTGGATAATCTGCGCCTGGATGGTGACGTCCAGCGCTGTCGTCGGCTCATCAGCGATCATCAACTCGGGGTCAGCCGCCAGCGCCATGGCGATGACTACGCGCTGCTTCATGCCGCCGGACAGCTGGTGCGGGTAATTGCCATGGACGGTCGCTGCTTCGGGAATGCGCAATTGCTGCATGATGTCGATACTGCGCGCCCTGGCGGCGGCATCACTCAGACCCAGATGAAGAATGCTCACCTGATCGATCTGGGCACCGATGCGGATGATGGGATCGAGCGATGTCATCGGATTCTGGCTGATGAGCGCGATACGTCTGCCACGCAGGGCGCGATAATGCGGCTCGGGCAAGGTTGCGAGATCAATACCGTCGAAGCGAATCGAGCCGGACGTCATCTTGCCGCCGATCAACGGCAAAAGACCCATGACGCTCATGGCGGTCAACGATTTGCCGGAGCCGGATTCGCCGACCATGCCGACAATTTCACCCTTGCCGATGTCGAATGAAATACCATCAAGCGGCTTCAGCCGACCGATGAACACGGACAGGTCGGTGACCGACAAAAGCGCCATCTCACGAATCCCTCAGCTGTCGGCGGATATCGAGCACGTCGATCACCGCATCGCCGAAGAGATTGATGGCAATCACGGTGATGGCGATGGCGAGGCCCGGGAAGATGATGATCCATGGCGCGATGAATATCTGCGCCGTACCGCTTGACATCATGGCGCCCCAGCTTGGCGTGGGCGGCTGCGCGCCAAGCCCGAAGAAGCCAAGCGTTGCTTCGAGGATGATGGCATCGCCGGTCGCCAGCATGCCGGCCACGATCACGGGCGTCAGCGCATTCGGCAGAAGGTGCCGGAGGATGATGTGCGCATGGCCGGCGCCAAGGCTGCGGGTGGCTTCCACGTAGGTCTCGTTCTTCAGCGCCATGATCTGCACCCGCGTCAGCCGCGTGAACTGTGCAAGATAGGCAATCGAGATGGCGATCATCGTTGAGTTGAGCCCCGGACCGATAATCGCGATGAGGATGAGCGCGATCAGGATTTCCGGGAAAGACCAGGTCAGATCAACGACCGCAGTCACAAGCCTGTCGAAGGCGCCGCCGAAATAAGCGGCAGTGGCGCCAAGGCTCATGCCGATTGCGACCGAGATGCTGATCGCGGTCAGGGCAACGCTCAGCGAGGTGCGCGCGCCGTAGATCATGCGCGACAGCAGGTCACGCCCGAACTCGTCAGTGCCCATCCAGTTCTTCCAGGACGGGTTGAGATTGGCATCGCGCAGGCTCTGTATGTCATAGGCGTAGGGCGCGATCAGCGGCGCAAAAACCGCGCAGATCATCACGGCCAGCAGCACGATGGCCGATATGCCGCCGCGCGGGGACAGGAGGATCGTGCGCAGGCTTGAGGATTTGATCATCAACCTGTCCTCTCGCGAACACGCGGATCAATGAGGGCCTGCACCACATCCCCCAGCAAGGTACCCAGCATGACGGCGATGGCGAGCATCAGCAGGCAGCCCTGCACCACGGGATAGTCACGCTGGTTCAGCGAGGTGATGAGCAGGGAGCCGAGACCGGGCCTGGCGAACACATATTCAATCGTCACCGCGCCACCCAGAATCCAGCCGATGCGCAAGCTCAGGATGGTGACCACCGGCAGGAGCGCGTGGCGCAGGATGTGCTGCAGGTTGATCCGCCATGGTGGCACGCCCTTGGCATGCAGCATCATGACAAAATCGCGACGCGATATGTCCATCATGGCAACGCGTGTCACGCGCGCGACAAGCGCCACACCACCAAGGCCGATGGTGAGCACGGGCAGCACCAGCGCACTCCAGCTGCGCGCGCCCGAAACCGGAAACCAGCCAAGGTGGACGGCAAAGACAAGGATCATCAAAAGACCAAGCCAGAAGCTCGGCACGGTCGAGCCAAGGAGGATCACAGCCATCACCCAGCGGTCGACCCAGCTGTCCCGGCAGATTGCCGCAAGCGCTCCGGTTGCAATCCCCACGACGGTGGAGAACACCAGCGCGAGTGACCCGAGGATCAGGCTATGCGGCAGGTTCTGCGCAATGAGGGAGGAGACGGGCTGGCGCAGGATGATCGCTTCGCCAAGATCACCCGTCATCAGCTTGCCGAGCCAGATCGCGTACTGAACGATCAACGGCTTGTCGAGGCCGTATTTGGCGGTGAGTGCCGCCTTCTGCTGCGGGGTCGATCCGATCTGAACAATGTTGTCGATCGGATCGCCCGGCACCAAGTGGATGATCATGAAGATGATCGCCGAAACAACCAGAAATACCGGAATGAGCAATACCAATCGCTTGATCAGGAAATTGACCATTCCGGCTGCTTGCTGTCGGGCTCACATGAGCCTTACTTCTTTTCGATATCGACGATCGTCTGGCTCTGCAGCCGTGTACCGCGCACGGTGGCAGGCATGGTGATGCGCGCTTGTGAATAGGCGAAATTCTGCACGGGCTGGTAGATCGGCGCGAACACGAATTGCGAGAGCAGGTTCTCGTGATAGGCGCGGAAATTGGCAACGCGTTCATCCCACGTCCGCGAACCTTTCATAGCCTTCTCGTTAAGCGCTTCAGACGTGGCATTGACCCACATGGAATGATTGGGATGGCCCGCACGCTTGCCGGCAAAGAACCAGTCGAGAATGTCGGCATTGGCCCAGGAATAAACCCTGACGGCGAGCTGGTGTTCGGTCTTCTTGCGATACTGCGCGGTGATCGTCGCCGCATCGAAGGCGGTGATATCAGTGCCGATGCCAACCGCCTTTAACTGTGCCTGCACGACTTCGGTGATGCGCTTGAATTCCGTGCCACTCTGGGTCCACAGCTTGACCTGAAGTCTGGTGCCGGCCTTGGCGCGAACCCCATCGGAACCCATCACCCAGCCAGCCTCATCAAGTGCCTTGCGTGAGCGGGCGGGATCATAGGCGATCAGCAGTTTGGGATCGACCTTGGCTTCAGCCAGGCCGCTGATCAGGAAGGTATGGGCCTCCTCGCCAACGCCGCCAAAGAGGCTTGCGAGAATTTCCTTCTGATTGATGGCGAAGCCTGTCGCCTCCCGCACTTTGATATCGGTGAAGGGCTCGACCGAGGTGTTGATGACGACGTAGTAAACCTCCGTGCCCCGAAGCGTGACGACCTTGGTTCCTTTTTCAGTCGAAAGGCGCGGCAGGAAATCCGTTGGTACGCTGAGCAGCATGTCGACGCCACCCGTCTTCAACTCCAGGAATGCCGTTGAATCCTCGGCGATTTCACGCAAGGTGATTTTCTTCAGTTTGGCTGGCCCCTGGTTCACCGAAAGATCCGACGCGGAGTTATAGGCGTCGTTGCGCACCAGCACGGTCTGCTGGCCCACTACAAAGCTCTCCAGCTTGAAGGGGCCGGTGCCAACCGCGCCTGTGACGCCGAATTTGTCGCCGAGCTGGTCGAATGATTTGGGTGAGGGAATGCCCATGAAACTCGACGCCATGTTGAACAGCATGTTCGGGTCGGGATTTTTCATCGTGAATTTGACCGTCAGATTGTCGATGACATCCACCTTGTCGATCGCATCGGTCATGAAGGCGTTTTCAGTGCCGAGGAACTTGGGCAGCCACCAGACGATTGTCGCCGCATTGAACGGTTCGCCATCATGAAACTTGACGTTGGGCCGCAACTTGAAGGTCCAGCTCAGACCGTCCGCTGACGTTTCCCACGATGTCGCAAGCTGGCCATGGAAGCTCTGGTCTGCGTCCTGGATAACCATGCGGTCGAAGATCAGCGTCGTGGCGGCGTTGAGCCGCGTGCCCAGGATCGGATTATAGCTTGGCGCGCCGACATCACGTACCGGCATCACGAAGATTGCCTCCTGCGCCATCGCGGTAGAACCGGGCGCGAGAGAAAGCAGGCCGGCCGACAGAAGCGCCGATCCGGACAAGAGCATCGCCTTGGCAGTGTAGCGCATTGTGGTTTTCCTTTGCTGGACGTCGGTTGATGGACAGGTCAGATTTAATCCCCCGTGACAGGCCCGCTCGGGTCACCCACATGGCCCGTGAAGCGGTTGAAGAGGCGGGCAATCGCGTCCATCCGCTGCTCGACCTGCGGGCCGAGTTCGATGAAAACACTGTTGACAAGAAGGTTCGCGAGGCTCGCCATCTGGGCGGTTGAATCCCAGAACAGATTGAACTCGGTCGGCACGACGAGCAGTTCGTCAACCACGTCCCGGCCCCAGTCGCAGAAGGCATCGGTGATCAGCGTCGTGGGGATGCCTGCCGCTTTCGCTTCAACAGCCAGAAGTTTGGCCATGCGCGAATAGCGCCGCGCCTCAAAGATCACCAGCGTCGGCTTGTCTGCGGTCGATGCCGCGTCTGACAGCAGCAATTCACTGAAGTTTCCGCCAGCCAGATCAAGCAGATGCACACGGTCACGCAGATACTGCAGCTGATTGACAAAAATCTGAGCCATGCCGCGCTCGGTCTGAAACCCGGCCGCGAAAACGGCGGGGCGTCGCGCCAACCGCTCGACCACGCGGCGCCATTCGGGTGTGCGTGCCAGCTCATAGACCGCCACCAGAGCGGCAATTTCCATCTGCAGGCCAGCACCCAGCTGGTCCTCGCCCGCCTGCGCGCTGCGCTGAAAATCACGCAGCCGATCGCTGATCAGCCATGGCCGGTCGCCGATATCCTGCTTGAGATGGTCCTTCAGATCCTTGAAGCTGGCATAGCCCAGGGCGCGGCAAAAGCGCCCGACCGTTGGTTCGCTGACCTGGACTTTTTCTGCAAGGCTGGCAGCGGTCTCAAAGGGGATGCTGTTCAATTGGGACAGCATATAGCTCGCAATCGCCTTATCCGCCTTGGAGGCGGTGGACAGGCACTCTGACAGACGATTGCGGACAGAGCCTATCATGTGAGCTCCAGAGCTTCGGCTACCTATGAAGTAATATATCTTTCAAATAGTCAAATTATTTTTGTTTTCTTGCAATTTATATCGAAGCACGTTGTGATGATCGCCGGCCACGGGAGGGCTTCGGTTCATCAATGTATGATTATGTGGTCATCGGCGCAGGAATCTCGGGCACGTCAGCAGCCTATGAACTCGCAGCGCATGGCAGCGTGCTGATGATCGAAGCGGAAACGGCGCCCGGTTATCACAGCACCGGGCGATCGGCAGCTTTGTTCACACGCAACTATGGCAACCCGGTCGTCCGGCGGATCAATCAGGCAAGCCATGCCTTCTTTCTCAATCCACCTGACGGTTTTTGCGAGCACGCGCTCCTGACGCCGCGGGGCTCATTGACGGTCGCATCACCAACGCAATTGGCCGGGCTTGACGCCATATTGGCGCTTTCATCACCGGGACATGAGATCGAGGCAATCAGCGTTGTCCAGGCGCGCGCACTGGCGCCGCTGCTTCGACCGGAGATGATCGCCTGCGCGGCCTTTGAGCGAGGGGTCACGGATATCGATGTGGCCGGTCTGCATCAGGGGTATCTGCGAGGCTTCAAACAGCGCGGCGGCACGTTGGTGTGCAACAAGCGTGTTGACCGCCTGGAACGGGCCAATGGAGGCTGGAGGATCATGGCCGGCGATGTCGATGTTCTGGCGCGGATCATCATCAATGCTGCAGGCGCCTGGGCTGGCCGGATTGGTGCCATGGCCGGCGCGGCGCCGATTGGCATTGTCCCGCGCAAGCGCACCGCCATCATCGTTGACGCGCCCGAAGACATGACGACCCATGACATGCCGGCCATCGATTTTGTCGGCCATGATGCCTATCTCAAACCGGATGGCGGGCGGATCATGGCCTCGCCAGGCGACCAGACACCGAGCGAACCCCAGGATTCCCAACCCGATGAATACGACATCGCGGTGGCTGTCGACTGGCTTGAAACCGAAACGTTCCTGAAGGTCAGGCGCATTTGCAGCAGCTGGGCCGGTCTGCGCTCCTTCGTGAGCGACGAGCGACCGGTCGTTGGCTTCGACACCCAGGCAGACGGTTTTTTCTGGCTGGCCGGCCAAGGTGGCTACGGCATCATGATGGCTCCAGCGTTAGCGAGGGCGGCGGCGGGGTTGGTTGTTGCCAATGCGCTGCCAGAGCGACTTCTGGAGGAGGGGCTCACGGCAGCCGATATCGGTCCAGGACGATTGGCGCAGCCGGCTTAACGGTATGATCAGATATGCCCTTGCGCCAGTCTGATCGGCAAACGCGGATAGAGCACATTGCGCTCACACGGAATCGCAATTCTCTCTCAACCTTATCGTTTTCGCATGCTGTGATCGAAAAAGTCGATGTTCCCTTTTTGCACAGCAGGCGCCAGCCGAAGATGATCTGCCCTGGCGTCGCCGGCGCGATGGCATCGCGTTTGCGCATCTCCGACAGCGCCAGGCCCCGCCCGCCCGGCGATCGTTCAGATCAGGCGACGGCGAATGACATTCGAGGCCTGCTCGACGGCGATGACCAGTGCAAAAATCGTAAGGATAATCGTTGCGGCGGTGTCATAATTGAACAGGTCGAACGCGACCTTCAGCTCTACGCCGATGCCGCCCGCACCAACGAGCCCGAGGATGACGGAACCGCGGACCGCCTTCTCGAGGCTGAACAGCGATGTCGCCACAAAGGATGGCAGGGCAAGCGGCACGACCGCCGAAAAAATCAATCCGGTTCGCGTTGCGCCGATTGTGGCCAGCGCCTCCTGCGGTCCCTTGTCGGCTTCTTCCATGGCTTCTGCGAAGAAGCGACCGGCAAAACCGATCTTGTCTACCATGATCGCCATCACACCGGCAGCGGGCCCCAGACCCACTGCGATCACGAACAACAGCGCCCATACGAGATCCGGCACGGTTCTGAACAAGGCGATCAGTGCTCGCGCGGCGTGCTTCAGCACGGGATGCGGAGACAGGCCCTCCGCAGCGAGTACGGAAATGGGAAAGGCGAGGACAAGGCCCAGGATGCACCCAACGAGCGCCATCTGGAACGTGATGAGCAACTGCTCAAGGATACGCGGAAGGCGTTCAATATCAGGCGGGAACATGCGCTCAAGCATCGAACCGAGCGCCGGAATGCCGCGGACGATGCGCTCCAAGGAGAGGCCAACGCTCGAAAACGACCAGATCACGAAGGCAAACACGACCACACCGATCGTGAAGGACAACGCATTGGGGCGCTCCCAGCGCATCGGTGCGGTGAGATCAGCCATAGGGCGACTCATCTTCGGCATGGGAGAACCCTGCGGGCCGGTCGAAGAAGGCCTTGAGCTGATCGGCATGGGCGTGACGGGTTTCGAGAGCAAGGGCGACAATTCCGCCCGCCAAGCCAATGATCCGGTCTGAAAATCGCAGCGTGTGCTCCATCCGGTGCGAGATCATGACCAGCCCTTTGTCATGGGCAAGTCTATAGAGCAATTCCATCAATTCTCGGCCTGCACGAGGATCGAGGCTGGCATCCGGCTCATCAGCCAGCACGAATTCAGGGCGCTGCATCAACATCCGCGCGATGGCAACGCGCTGTGATTGTCCGCCGGAGAGGGAATCCGCCCGCTGCAGGGCGCGGTCTGCGAGGCCGACAGCGGCAAGGCACGCCATAGCCTCCTCGCGGATGGCGGCGGGGGCGAGCGCATGATGCCAGCTGCGCGGACCGCTCATGCGAGCCTGGACGCCGTGCACGACATTGGTGAGAACCGAGAGGCGCCCGACCAGGTTATGCTTCTGGAAGACAAAGCCAACGCGCGATCGGAACGCCTTCAGGGCAGCGCGATCAAGCGTTCGAACATCCTGCCCGAGCATCATCACGCGGCCAGAATCCGGCTCGACCAGGCGGACGAGTGCACGCAGCAGCGTCGATTTTCCGGTGCCATTGGCGCCGATCAGTGCGGTAACCTCGCCGCGATACGCGACGAGCGAGACATCGCGCAGGACTGCCCGCTCGCCGAAGGTCTTGGCGAGGCTGGACACGGCAAGAACCGGAGGCGCGGGCGGCGCCTCCGGTTCCGGTGGAAGGATTCGGGCTAAAGTCGAGCTGACCACCGTCAGTTGCCAATAAATTGCGTAAACTCGCGCACCCCAACATTCACGAACATCTTGCGCACGCCGTCATAATCCCGGTCGGAGACTGTGTATTGGAAACTGCCGCCGATGAATTTGGCATTTTCCTTGGTGGTGGTAACGGCCGCAAGCAGGGCCAGGCCATGATCGCGGAAGGTTTTGCGAACCGTCTCGACGACGTCCGGATTTACCTTCGAAGAGGCGACGATCAGGTCGTTTGGCAGGTTCGCCCCCTCGCCAAGCGTACGGAATTTGCGGTTCGGAAAGGCCTTGGTGATGCGCTCAAGATGGGTCTGGTTCATCCCGATCGCCGCAATGTCGTTGCGGAGCAGCGCTTCGGCTGCAACATTCAGTTTCAGGAAAACGGGCTCGTAATCCTTGCCATAATTGAGGCCACCATCAGACAGGATCGTGGCGGGCGCGAGATGCTGCGAGGTCGAGCCGATCTCCCCGAACGAGATTTTCTTGCCCTTAAGCTCGGTCAGCGAACGGATCGGGCTTTCGTCCAGCACAACGATCGACGAGCGGTAGTTCGGACGCTCCCATACCACGACCGGCACCGCCTTGAGGCGGGCATTGAAAACCACATATTCCGCCGGGCCGGTGAGAACGAAATCCACCTGGCCGGCATTCATGGCCTCCACCGCAGCCGTGCGACCGGAGACCGGAAAGAAGTCAACGCGCAGCTTCGAGGCTTTCTCGAAGGCTTCCTTGAACGGCCCAAACTCGCGCTGGAGGGATTCGAGGCCATCGATATCTGTCACGGCAAAGCGGATCTTTTCCTGCGCGTGGGCGGGCATGGCTGACAGGCAAGCGAAGCCGATCATGACGGAGGCGACAAGTTTGCGGCGATTCAACATTTTTGGCTCCTGTTGATAGTCTGATTTCATGCAGCCCGACGCGCTGGCACATCGTGCGATGCGGCGGACGAGATGAGGCGGGCATCGGTGAGGTAGACAAGTTCGCCCTTGGCGATGGTGGCGAGGACTTCGATCCCGAGACCGCTCATCCGCGCGAGAACGAGATCAGCGCGTTTGCCGGGGGCGATCGCCCCGCGATCCTGAAGTCCAAGCGCATCTGCCGGATGCGCGGAAATGAGGTTCCAGGCCTCGGCCAAGGTCAGCGCATGGTTACGAACAAGCGTGAACACCGCCTGAGGCATGGCCGGGTAGAAGTAATCGGAGGCGAGGATCGTGCACAGACGGCTCGCTACCATCGCGCCGGCATCCGGGCAACCCATGTTCTGGCTGCCGCCCCGCACAACGTTGGGCGCGCCGAAGATGACATGCTCGCCCGCTGCTTCCGCAATGCGCGCAAGGCTCGCGGGACACTCGCGGCGGCGCGCTGTCACACGCTCGAGGCGCGCCGCGTCATCCGCCGGCGTGAGCCCCGTCCGTTTGATCATGCGGCCAAGCTTTGCCGACCGGCGGCTGATGTTGTGCGTGAGGTCGTCCATGTCATCGTTGAAGGCGAGCGCGTTTAGACGGCCGCTCGCGACCCGATCGAGGCTCAGCGACGGGGCATCGAGATTGAAGATCTCGTGTCGCAGATGAAATCGATGCTCTGCCGACAGGGTCTGAGCGTGATGACAGAGGGCCTCGAGAAGGCGTTGAGCGTTCTCGAGGCTTCGCGGACCCGGCTCCCAGGAACAGGTCACCGCATGGCAGGCCGTGGTGATGCCATTAGCGACCAGCTGCCGGTCGGTTTCGGCGAGTGCAAGCGCGAATTGCACACCCGACCGCGGCTCGATCTGCCTTTCGAAAGCGTCGCCGTAAATGTCGACGATACCAGGAAGCACCATCAGCCCTGCCGCATCGAGCGTCAGATCGGCTTGACATGTGTCGGACGTCTCAATCAGACCGTCCCGGATGATGACCGGCTGGAGATCAAAATCTGAACCCGCGAGAACCCGCCCTTTATGAATTTGGATCGACACAGATGCGCTCTCCCACTCAGGCGGGATAGGCAAACGCCATGACGATCAGATGACGTATAAATGTCAGAGCGGTGACATCGCCCGCGCTCCGACGGGCACTGGCAGGCGCATGAAAGCAGTCGACGACGCCATATGGCTCGTCTCCTTCATGGACGACGATCTGGGATATACCGACCTCGAGCAGACAACCCTACACCCCCGAAAACCGTTTGGCCGGCGGGTGTAGCCCATGTGACCGGAACAATCCGTCACCCTGTCTTCGGTATGTACCAACAAGGGGTTGGCGGAG